>PPYF01544223.1_pt1 | contig 192809 bp, 135 predicted proteins | sample 1559871 | NCBI WGS metagenome assembly PPYF01 (sample SAMN08240021, study PRJNA423297) | Human gut metagenome, whole genome shotgun sequencing project.
CGGGTAATCTGGATTCGAAGATGGGTGCCGAGGTGATGGACATCCTCTGCCGGCTGAACCGTGAGGACGGCCGCACCATTGTGATGGTGACGCACAACGAGGAGCAGGCCCGGCTGTCGTCCCGCACCATCCATTTCTTTGACGGCCGCCAGGTGGGTTGAGGCTGCAATGTCCCGTCTGGAAACCGCGTGTTGAGTCTCGCTGTCTGGACCCTGTTCCTGAGCTTTCGGCGGGTTCCTTCGGGATAGGCATCTGTGCGCGGGACGGAGACTGGATGAAAGTCCGTAGAAAAATGTTTTTAATGAGAAATGAAAAGAAATTCAGTTTGATATGAATCGTTTTACTGTTCAGAACGGCTTTTATAGATGTTGGGCCCTGTTGCGGCAGAACCCGCTGTTTTCGAGTATCTATATTGTCGGCACAGCGCTTTCTGTAGCGCTGGTGATGGTTATGTTTATTCTTTTTTACGTCAAGTTTGCTCCTATCTATCCGGAAGGAAACCGCAATCGCACGCTGGTGCTGAAGTACGTGCAGGCGACATCTCTAACGGAGGATAACTACTGGGGCGGAGGTGTGTCGCCTCGTATATCACAGGACATTCTGAGAGATTTGCCGCATTTGGAAGATTATGCGTTGACTTACGAGGGATATGCAGGATTTGATGAGTGGGCAGCACTTACGAAACAGGCAGTTCCGATGCGAGTGTTGCCGAAATATGTCAACGACGGATTCTGGCGGGTGTTTACCTTCCACTTTCTGTCCGGCAAGCCTTTTTCCAAGGAAGAGGTGGAGTCGGCCATGCCGGTAGCCGTGATTTCCGAGAGGCTGGCCCGCCGTCTTTTCGGAACGGACGAGGCCGCCGGCAGGCAGTTCTTTTTTAACGGACAGGAGATGAAGGTGACAGGCGTGGTGCGGGAAGTGTCCTGGGCTACCCCTGCGACAGCCGCAGATGTGTGGCTGCCAATGAATAGGCATGAGGAGGCTCTCGAGATGAGAACGGGAAAGCAGCTGTTGGGCAATCTGTTACTCTATATGACGGCACCGACCGCTTCCGACAAGGAAGCGTTGCGGCAGGAGGTGAATGATGCGTTCCGAAGGTACAATACCTCTTGTAAGGAGATTAAATATGAAATATTCGGACAGCCGGACGATTACTGGAAGAGTTGTTTCCGTGTCTCCCACGAGATGGATATCGAGTCGGCGTTGCGACCGTTCGTTTATTTCCTGCTCGCCTTGCTGTTGATTCCGGCCCTGAACCTCGGGGGGATTGTCGCCTCGCGTATGGACAACCGGATGGGTGAGTTGGGGATTCGTAAGGCATATGGTGCTTCCAATGGTTGGCTCTTGCGCCAGATTTTGAAAGAGAATCTGCTTTTCACGTCGTTGGGTAGTTTGCTGGGATTGTTGCTCAGTTTTCTGTGCATCCGGCTTTCGTCCGATTGGCTCATGACCCTTTTGGATGGAGACATCAGTGTGTATATACCCGCGCCCGAGTTTACCTTCGGCATGCTGTTCCAGCCGGCCGTGTTTGGCGCCGCCGTATTTTTCTGCCTGCTGCTCAACTTGCTTTCCGCGTTGCTTCCGGCGTTGCTCTCCCTGCGGAAGAGCGTTGTGGAACTGTTGCATCAGAAACGGTGAGATTTTGAAAGATAACAAGTAACTGATTAGACGAAAAAATATGAACCGCATCTTATTACATCAGATATGGAACCGGCGTCGCCGGAATATTTGGATTTTCCTGGAACTTTTGCTGGCCGGCTACTTCCTTTGGATGGTCATCGATCCGATTTGTGTGCTGACGGCCGACCAGATGATTCCCCGCGGGTATGAGCAGGAAGGCATCTACCAGTTGAAGTTGGGGGCTTATGAGGCAGAGGATGGCGTGTATTTTCATAAAGATGAAGACGACGAGGGTACTTATGCACGCAGGTATCGGCAGATTGTGCATGAACTGGTTTCCTGCCCGGAAGTCAGTAGCGTGGCGCTGGGCGAAGGAAACAGTTTCCCTAATTGTCAGGGATGGAATGGTGTCCTCTTGCGGGCCTTGGGGGATACGGTGGTGGTGCACGCGCAGAGCTATAGTTATTATCAGGTGGACAACAATGATCCGGTGGGCGTGCTGGGATTGAAGGATGCTTTGACCGGCGAGGCGCTGGACCTGCCGCCCACCTTCTTCCAGAACGACCGTCAGGTGGCTCTTTCCGAACGACTGGCGCTCCGGCTCTTCGGAACAGTGAGGGCGGTAGGCCGGAAGATTCTGTGGAATGACAGTGAACATGAAGTGGTCGGCGTGTTTCAGAATGTCAAGCATTTTGACGCCCAGCAGCCTTATCCGTTGTTGCTGGCGAGTCAGCCTATGCCGAGAGTAAACTCGTATATAGTCTGGACAAGTCTGCTGTTTCGCCTGAAGCCGGAGGTGGATGAACGGGCCTTCCTTGAGCGCTTCGAGCGTGAGGTGGTGCCCCGGCTCAATCAAGGCAATTTCTACTATAAAGGGATAAAATCTTTTGCCGACTACAGCCGTGAGGCCACCTTTGAGGCCGGCATCACCAGTAAAATCCGTTTGAGCTACACCATGGCGACGTTTGCGTTGATTTGTATCTTCCTGGGTATGTTCGGTGTCTTCTGGATGCATGCGGAGGACCGCCGTTCCGAGATAGGCATACTGCGAAGTCTGGGTGCATCGCGAGCTACGGTGGTGCGTCACTTCTTTTTTGAAATGTGGCTGCTCGTTACGGTTGCCTTCGTCTTGGTGCTGCTGGCCGTGTTCCACTATGTGAATACTGAAGGCCTGGGTGTCATGGTAGAGACGTTCCGGAATGATTGGACCAAGCCTGACCCAGCTTTCTGGCAAAATCACGTATGGACGCGTTTTGCTGTGGTTTCGGCTGTGACTTATGTCCTGTTGCTGTGCATTTCGTTTGTCGCAGTCTGTTTCCCGGTGTACCGTGCGCTTGCAGTGCCTCCGGCCGATGCGTTGCATGAAGAATAGTTCCCGTCCTGAAACAGTAGGGAATGATTGTAAAATGAATAAGATGCTGGAGGATTTTCTTCAGTGAAACTACTCAAAATATTGAATTCTGTCATGAAGCGAGTTTTCTTTTCAATTCTGTCTTCCAGATGTGTTTTCCGGTTGATGTGGATGGCGGGGCTGCTGCTGCCGGCCGTTCTGCTGCCGGCACAGGAACTGTCGGAGCGTCCCCTTACGCTGACCGAGGCCATCGTGCTGGCCCGTAAGCAGAGCGTGGATGCGGCTTATGCTCTGGGACAGCTGAAATCAGCTTATTGGAGCTACCGCACTTACAAGGCGGGGCTGCTTCCCGAGGTCAATTTCGCTGCCACCTTGCCCGGTTACCGCAAGAATTATAGCACGTATCAGCATAGCGACGGGTCCTATGGCTATGTGCGCAACGATTACATCAATCTGAACGGCAATCTGTCTGTCGACCAAAGCATTTGGCTGACAGGAGGAACCCTTTCGCTGACTACGTCGCTCGATTTCCTCACTCAGTCCGGGGCCGGCAGCAGTAGCCGGCAGTTCATGTCGGTGCCTGTAGTACTGACCTTGAACCAGCCTCTTTTCAGCGTGAACAGTGTGAAGTGGAATCGCCGCATTGAACCTGTGCGCTATGCGGAGGCGCAGGCGCGGTTTCTTACGGCTACCGAGCAGGTGACCATGTCCGTCATCCAGCATTATTTCAATCTGCTGCTGGCGCGGGAGAATGTCAACATTGCCCACCAGAATCTGAAGAACGCCGAGAAACTTTGTGAGGTGGCCGAGAGCAAACGGAGCATGGGAAAAATCAGTGAGAACGATTTGCTTCAGCTGCAGCTCAATGTGCTGAACGCCCGTTCCTCGCTCACGGCCAGCGAAAGCGAACTGAAATCGAAAATGTTCACCTTACGCTCTTTCCTGGCTTTGGGGGAGAACGAAAACCTGATTCCGCAACTGCCCGACAGTGTGCCGCCTCTGTCCCTTTCCTATGGCGAGGTGCTGGAAAAGGCTTTGGCCAACAATTCCTTTAGTCATAACATCCGTCGCCGCCAACTGGAGGCAGACTATCAGGTGGCGCAGGCCAAGGGAAACCGCCGGCAGGTATCGCTGTATGCAGAGGTGGGATTTACCGGCAGCGACCATGAACTGGGTCCGGCTTATCGCCGCCTGAAGGATAACCAGGTGGTACAGGTCGGGGTGCGCCTGCCCATTCTGGACTGGGGCAAGCGCCGGGGGCAGGTCAAGGTGGCGGAGAGCAACCGCGAAGTGGTGCGCCAGCAACTGCAGCAGGAGAAGGCCGATTTCGTGCAGGACCTTTTCGTGCTTACCGAGCAGTTTAACAACCAGGTGAGCCAGTTGCGCATCGCGTTGGAGGCCGATGCCATTGCCCGCCGTCGTTACCAGAGCAATGTGGAGACTTTCATGATGGGAAAAATCAGTACGCTCGACCTGAACGACGCGCAGACCAGCAAGGACGAGGCCCGGCGGAAGTATATCAATGAACTGTTTTATTATTGGTACTATTACTATCAAATCAGGAGCATTACGCTTTGGGATTTTGCCGCGCATACCAATATCGATGCCGACTTTGAAGCCATAGTCCGATAAAAAGCACTAACTTTGTCCTACGATGATACTGATAATTGACGACGACAAGGCTATCTGCGCTTCGCTGAGTCTGATGTTGCGGCGGGCCGGAAATGAGGTCATGGCCGTGAACGGTCCGGCCGAGGCCATGGCCGTGGTGCGCGCTTCGGCGCCGCGCCTGGTACTGATGGACATGAACTTCGGCTTGTCCACCAGTGGAGACGACGGGCTGACGCTGTTGCGGCAGCTGAAGATATTCCGTCCCGAAGTACCGGTCATCCTGATGACGGCCTGGGGCAGCATACAGCTGGCCGTCAAGGGAATGCAGGCCGGGGCCTTCGATTTCATTACCAAACCCTGGAACAACCAGATGCTCATGCAGCGCATCGAGACCGCGCTGGAACTGACGGCGGGAACGGCTGCCGAAACTGTGAGCGGGGACTTCGACCGGAGTCTGATTGTGGGCGAAAGCCCCTTGCTGCAAGAGGTGCTCGACATCGTGCGGCGCATTGCACGGACCAACGCGCCGGTGCTGATTTCCGGAGAGAACGGCACCGGAAAGGAACTGGTGGCCGAAACCATCCACCGTAACAGCCTGCGTGCGGCGAAATCCTTTGTCAAGGTCAACCTGGGCGGAATTTCGCAAAGCCTGTTTGAGAGCGAGATGTTCGGACACCGCAAGGGAGCCTTTACCGACGCCGTGGCCGACAGGGTGGGGCGGTTCGAACTGGCCGACAAAGGAACTATTTTCCTGGATGAAATCGGAGAATTGGACCTTTCATGCCAGGTCAAACTGTTGCGGGTGTTGCAGGACCAGACCTATGAGGTGCTGGGCGACAGCCGGCAGCGCAAGGCCGACGTGCGTGTCATTTGTGCCACCAATGCCGATTTGCCGCAGATGATACGCGAACACACCTTCCGCGAGGACCTGTTCTACCGCATCAACCTCATCACCGTGCGCCTGCCGGCCTTGCGTGAGCGCCGTGACGACATCCCCCTGCTGGCAGCCCATTTCCTGGAAAGGCAATGCCGGCAATACCGGTTGCAGCCGGCGAAGCTGGAGCCGGACGCGAGCCGTTTCCTCATGTCGCTGCCCTATCCGGGCAATATCCGCGAACTGAAGAATCTGGTGGAGCGGACATTGCTCGTCAGCAGCAAGAGCCGCCTGACAGCCGCCGATTTCCAGGCCCAGTATGTGCCGCGTTCCACGGGTGAATGCCCGTCCGTCGAGACGGAGGGAGGTGCCGGATTGCAGGGACTCACGCTGGAGGAAGTGGAGAAACAGGCCATTGTCAGTGCCCTGCGCCAGTATGACGGCAACCTGAGTCAGACGGCTACGGCGCTGGGCATCAGTCGCGGAGCCCTTTACCGGAGAATGGAAAAATATCAGATACAGACCGATACACTCAAGAATGTTGCCGATTCCGAATAGCTTCCGCACTTTGCGCATCCAGTGGATTTTCTGGATTTGGGCCTTTATGCTGTTGGCAGTGGCCCTGTTGCTCTATGCCCTGCTGCCGGCTACGCGGTCGGCTCTCTATTGGGCCGAGGGCCTGGTGTTCCTGTGCCTTTCGTTTCTCTACTATTTTTACCGCAAGGCCGTCAAGCCGTTGCAGACCATCGGCAATGCCATGGACCTCCTGCGCGAGCAGGACTTCAGCAGCCGGCTGGCCCCGGTGGGGCAACACGAGGCCGACCGTATCGTGCAACTGTTCAACCGCCTGATGGACCAGCTGAAAAACGAACGGCTGCATGTGCGCGAGCAGAATCATTTTCTTGACTTGCTGATTAGCGCGTCGCCCATGGGCGTCATCCTGTTTGATTTCAATTTCAAGGTGACCGGGCTCAACGCGGCGGCGTTGCGCTTCCTGGGCGGAATGCCCGAGACAGATGTCGTGGGGCGGAGTCTGGACGCGGTGTCTTCACCGCTGGCCGCCCGGCTGGCCCAGATTCCCCGGGGGTGCATCGAGACGGTGCGGCTGAGCGATGCCATGATTTACCGCTGCTCGTCGCTCTCCTTTATCGACCGTGGCTTTTCCCATCCCTTCATGCTTGTGGAGAGTCTCACGTCGGAAATTGTCAAGGCAGAAAAAAGGACCTATGAGAAGGTCATCCGCATGATTGCCCACGAAGTGAACAACAGCGTGGCCGGGGTGACTTCCACGCTCGACTCGCTTTCCGAGATATTGGAGCCTTCCGACGAGAACGGAGAACTGCGGGCGGTGATACAGGTCTGTTCGGAGCGGTGCTATGGCATGAACCATTTCATTTCCCGTCTGGCGGAAGTCGTGAAAATTCCGGAACCCAATCTGCGGACCGTGTCGCTCAACAGCCAGGTGGAGGCCTGCCGCCTGCTGATGGAACAGGTATGCCGGCAACGGGGCATCCGGCTGACGGCGGAGCTTGACGCCGGGCAGCCCAAGGCACGGCTGGACGCAGTGCTGTTTGAGCAAGTGCTGGTCAATATCGTCAAGAATGCGGCCGAGAGCACCGAAAACGGCGGCGAGATACGCATCCGCACCACGTTGCATCCCCTTTGTCTGGAAGTGGCCGACAACGGGGCCGGCATCGCTCCGGAAAACGAGGACAAACTTTTCACGCCCTTCTTTTCCACCAAACCGTCCGGACAAGGCATCGGGCTGATGCTCATACGCGAGATTCTGACCCGGCACGGCTGCCTGTTTTCCCTGAAGACCGAAGCCGACGGTTGGACCCGTTTCCGCATCTGTTTCCCGGAAGTTGCCCGCACCTGAGAGGGCTGCTGCCCTTCGCAGAGCTTCATCCGTGTGCTTCTGCAGTCAATATTTTGTTTATATCTTTCTTTATTGTATAAAAACGGTGCCCCCAATAGACAAGTGAGTCTGGCTTCAGGGGCATCTTTTGCTGTCTTCTTACCGTAACGTTTTCCGCCCGTTTTACACTTAGTACTTTAGAAAAAACACTTGGTACTTTAGAAAATTCTGTCAGTACTTTCGTTTTTTCTAAAGTACTAAGTGTTTCTGCTTACGCGAAGGGCTGTTTTTCCGCGTGTCCGTTTGTCGTGGATGTCGGGAACAGCAGTTGTTGAATGGCGCCTTTACTTCAAAAAAACGAAGAAAACCAAAATATATCCTCAGTTCTTTAAAAGCAGAGTTTTTTTTTCTTCATACGTTTGTCTTATATATAAAAAAATAGTATATTCGCTGTTGAAAGGGGGCCGAAGGGCACCCGTCCCGCATCGGGCAAGGCACGTGCGGGATAATTTGGAAATATCTCCGTTTGGAGCCTAAAAAAAGGAGGTTACTATGGAAATCAGAATTCAGTCCATCCATTTTGACGCAACGGAAAAGTTGCAGGCGTTCATTGAAAAGAAAATCGGCAAGTTGTCAAAAAGCATAGAAAATGCCAAGGCCGGCGTAATCCTGAAAGTGGTGAAACCGGAAACGGCGATGAATAAGGAAGTACAGGTGAATCTGGACTTGCCGGGTGCGAAGTTGCATGCAGAGAAAGTTTGCGATACTTTTGAGGAAGGAATCGACCTTTGTATCGAAGCTTTGCAGCGTCAAATCGAAAAATACAAGGAAAAAATGCGTGCAAAGTAAAAAAAACAGGGAAAAGTTTTGGAGATAATAAAAATATCCATACCTTTGCAGCCGTTTCGAGGACATTTCTCCAACGGCTGCGAATTTTCTCCAGAAGCAGGAATTCCTTGAAAAAGGGCAAATACCAGAGTGGCCAAATGGGGCAGACTGTAAATCTGCTGGCGTACGCCTTCGGTGGTTCGAATCCATCTTGTATATTTCTTATATTGTTGAAGAACAAGACAATTCATTCATAAAATTTAAATAACAAAGCTATGGCTAAAGAAAAATTCGAGCGTTCAAAACCGCACGTAAACATCGGTACCATCGGTCACGTAGACCACGGTAAGACAACTTTGACTGCTGCCATCACTACCGTATTGGCAAAGAAGGGTCTTTCTGAGATGCGTTCATTCGATTCTATCGATAATGCTCCTGAGGAGAAAGAGCGTGGTATCACTATCAATACTTCTCACGTTGAGTATGAAACTGCAAAGCGTCACTATGCACACGTAGACTGCCCGGGTCACGCTGACTACGTTAAGAACATGGTTACTGGTGCAGCCCAGATGGACGGTGCTATCATCGTAGTTGCTGCTACTGACGGTCCGATGCCTCAGACTCGTGAGCACATCCTGCTCGCTCGTCAGGTGAACGTTCCTCGTCTTGTTGTATTCTTGAACAAGTGCGACATGGTTGACGATGAGGAAATGCTCGAACTCGTTGAAATGGAAATGACTGAGTTGCTGACTTCTTACGATTTCGAAGAAGATACTCCTATCATCCGCGGTTCTGCACTTGGTGCATTGAACGGTGTTGAAAAGTGGGAAGAGTCAGTAATGAAGTTGATGGACGCTTGCGACACTTGGATTCAGGAGCCCGAGCGTGACCGCGATAAACCCTTCTTGATGCCGGTTGAAGACGTGTTCTCTATCACTGGTCGTGGTACTGTTGCTACTGGCCGTGTAGAAACTGGTGTAATCAAGGTTGGTGACGAAGTTCAGATCCTCGGTCTTGGTGAAGACAAGAAGTCTGTTGTTACCGGTGTGGAAATGTTCCGCAAGTTGCTCGATCAGGGTGAAGCTGGTGATAACGTAGGTCTTCTCCTCCGTGGTATCGATAAGACTGAAGTTAAGCGTGGTATGGTTATCACTCACCCGGGTGTTATCAAACCTCACAAGAAGTTCAAGGCTTCCATCTACGTATTGAAGAAGGAAGAAGGTGGTCGTCACACTCCGTTCGGTAACAAGTATCGTCCTCAGTTCTATCTCCGTACAATGGACTGCACCGGTGAAATTCACTTGCCCGAAGGAACTGAAATGGTAATGCCTGGTGACAACGTAGAAATCACTGTTGAGTTGATTTACGCTGTAGCATTGAACGTAGGTCTCCGCTTCGCTATCCGTGAAGGTGGTCGCACCGTAGGTTCTGGCCAGATTACTGAAATCCTCGACTAATACAATTAGTTTGGAAATAAGAATATGAATAGGTTCCCGCCGAAAAGCGGGGCCTATTTTTACGGGAATAGCTCAGTCGGTAGAGCACTGGTCTCCAAAACCAGGTGTCGGGAGTTCGAGCCTCTCTTCCCGTGCTCAAATAGAACATATATGTTGAAGAAATTTATCGCATATTGCAAGGATTCTTACGAAGAACTAGCTCATAAAACCACATGGCCAACGCAAAAAGAGTTGACACACAGCGCAATTGTCGTTCTTGTCGCTTCCATCATTATTGCGTTAGTAGTGTTTGCAGAGGATTCTGTGTTCAAATTCCTTATGGAGAGTATTTATCCTAACTAAAACTGAGATAGAGCGATGGCAGAAGTCGAAATGTCTTGGTATGTGCTGAGAGCCGTCAGCGGCAAGGAAGCCAAGGTGAAGGAATACATTGACGCCGAAATCAAGAACGGGCGTCTTTCGGGCAATGTGGCCCAAGTGTTTATCCCCACCGAAAAAGTGGTTTCCGTGCGTGCAGGCAAGCGCATCGTGAAAGAGCGCAATTATCTCCCCGGTTATGTGTTGGTGGAAGCTCGCCTGGTGGGTGAAATCGCCCATGAGCTCCGTAATACACCGAACGTGTTGGGATTTCTCGGCGGAATGGATAATCCTACACCACTCCGTGAAAGTGAAGTGAACCGTATCTTGGGCAAGGTTGACGAGATGCAGGAAGATGCAGTGGATGTCGTTATACCTTACTCTGTTGGTGAGGCAGTCAAAGTGACCGAAGGTCCTTTCTCCGGTTTCTCCGGTGTCATCGAAAAGGTGGACAACGAGAAGAAGAAGGTGACGGTAACCGTAAAGGTGTTCGGCCGCAGTACAGGTCTCGATTTGGGTTTTATGCAGATAGAGAAAGAATAAGGTAAATGTTACGTGCCGAAATTCTTTCATACAATAAATCAAATAATAAAAATCAAAAATGGCTAAAGAAGTTGCTGGATTAATCAAATTACAGATTAAGGGTGGCGCTGCAAATCCATCACCTCCCGTAGGCCCTGCATTGGGTTCCAAGGGTATCAACATCATGGATTTCTGCAAGCAGTTCAACGCCAGAACTCAGGAGAAAGCAGGCAAGGTGTTGCCGGTTGTAATTACCTATTACAACGACAAATCATTCTCTTTTGTTGTCAAGACTCCTCCCGTTGCTATTCAGTTGCTGGAGGCTGCCAAGAAGAAGAGTGGTTCTGCACAGCCTAACCGTGCGAAAATTGCTGAGATTACCTGGGACCAGGTGAAGGCAATCGCAGAAGACAAGATGCCTGACCTCAACTGCTTCACTGTAGAGTCTGCTATGAAGATGGTTGCAGGTACTGCACGCAGTTTGGGTATCACTATTAAGGGAGACTTCCCCGAATTATAATTAACTTCAATTTTTGAAACAATGAGTAAACTGACAAAGAATCAGAAATTAGTTGCTGGCAAGATTGAAGCAGGGAAGGCATACACCTTGAAGGAAGCGGCTGAATTGGTAAAGGAAATCACTACTACTAAGTTCGATGCTTCTCTTGATATCGATGTACGTTTGGGTGTAGACCCGCGCAAGGCCAACCAGATGGTTCGTGGCGTTGTTTCTCTGCCTCACGGCACAGGTAAGACGGTACGCGTGCTTTGCCTTTGTACACCGGATGCTGAAGCTGCAGCAAAGGAAGCTGGCGCTGATTATGTAGGTCTCGACGAATATATCGAGAAGATTAAGGGCGGCTGGACTGACATTGATGTTATCATCACAATGCCGGCTGTCATGGGTAAGATTGGTGCCCTCGGTCGTGTGCTCGGTCCTCGCGGATTGATGCCTAACCCCAAGAGCGGCACTGTAACAATGGACGTTGCTAAGGCAGTACGCGAAATCAAGCAGGGTAAGATCGACTTCAAGGTTGACAAGACTGGTATCGTTCACACTTCTATCGGTAAGGTGTCTTTCACTCCCGAACAGATTGTTGGCAATGCTAAGGAATTTATCAACACGATTATCAAGTTGAAGCCTTCTTCTGCTAAGGGTACTTATATCAAGAGTATTTATCTTTCCTCTACAATGAGTAAGGGTATCAAGATTGACCCCAAATCTGTTGAAGAAATTTAATTGAATTTGAATCATGAGAAAGGAAGATAAAGCTTTAATCATCGGCCAGCTCGGTGAACAGTTGAAAGAGTACGCACACTTCTATCTGGTTGACGTAACCGGTATGAACGCTGCTGCGACAAGCGATTTGAGAAGAAAGTGTTTTGGTGCCGGCATCAAGATGGTGGTTGTTAAGAACACCCTTTTGGAAAAGGCATTCGACGCTTCAGAAGTGGATTTTTCTCCTCTCTACGGTAGCTTGAAGGGTACAACTGCTGTGTTCTTCACTAACGTTGCTAACGCTCCTGCTAAGTTAATCAAGGACGTAGCGAAGGACGGAATTCCTGGCTTGAAGGCTGCGTATGCAGAAGAGGGCTTCTATGTAGGAGCAGAAAACCTCGACGCACTTTGCGCAATCAAGAGCAAGAACGAAGTTATCGCAGAGGTTGTGGCACTCTTGCAGTCGCCTGCAAAGAATGTTATCTCTGCCCTCCAGTCTGGCGCCAATACAATCCATGGCGTGCTGAAGACTTTGGGCGAACGTCCGGAATAAATCCGGATATCCGAATTTTAAGTTAACTGAATAAAAACAAAACAAATAATTTTAAGAAAATGGCAGATATCAAAGCTATTGCTGAAGAATTGGTAAATTTGACAGTAAAGGAAGTAAACGAGTTGGCAACTATCCTCAAGGAGGAATATGGTATTGAACCCGCTGCTGCAGCTGTTGCAGTTGCTGCTGGCCCTGCTGCTGCCGGTGCACCCGCTGCTGAAGAGAAGACTGCATTCGATGTAGTTCTGAAGAGCGCAGGTGCTGCTAAGTTGCAGGTTGTAAAGGCTGTTAAGGAAGCTTGCGGCCTCGGTTTGAAGGAAGCTAAGGACCTCGTTGACGGCGCTCCCAGCAAACTGAAGGAAGGTGTTGCTAAGGAAGAAGCTGAAGCACTGAAGAAGGCTCTCGAAGAAGCTGGTGCTGAAGTAGAAATCGCTTAATAATAGCTAACCCTTTGGGTATCCGGTTAAGAATCCTCTGGTAGGGGGTTCTTAACCTTTTTGTGTCTAATCAATTCGTACAACCATATTATTCAACGAATGTCTTCAAGAGTAATCAACAACCGTGTGAACTTTGCGTCGGTCAAGAATCCGTTGGCTTATCCCGACTTCTTGGACGTACAGTTAAAATCTTTCAAGGATTTTTTGCAGCTCGATACTCCTTCGGAATTGCGTAAGAACGATGGCCTGTACAAAGTTTTTGCGGAGAATTTCCCTATTGCTGATACCCGCAACAACTTTGTATTGGAGTTTCTCGATTATTACATCGATGCCCCGCGTTACAGCATTGCCGAGTGTTTGGAAAGAGGATTGACCTACAGTGTGCCTTTGAAGGCCAAACTGAAACTTTATTGTACCGACCCCGATCATGAGGAATTCGGTACGGTGATTCAGGACGTTTTCCTGGGTCCGATTCCTTATATGACGGAAAACGGAACCTTTATCATCAACGGCGCAGAGCGTGTTGTGGTTTCTCAGCTTCACCGTTCGCCTGGTGTATTCTTCGGCTCTACAGTGCATGCTAATGGTACGCAGTTGTATTCGGCGCGAATCATCCCGTTCAAAGGATCATGGATTGAATTTGCTACGGATATCAACAATGTGATGTATGCTTACATTGACCGTAAGAAAAAGTTGCCGGTAACGACTTTGCTTCGTGCTATCGGTTTCGAAAGCGATAAGGATATCCTTCAGATTTTTGACTTGGCAGAAGAGGTAAAGGTAACCAAGACTAATCTGAAGAAGCTGGTAGGACGTAAGCTGGCTGCGCGTGTATTGAAGAGTTGGGTGGAAGATTTCGTTGATGAGGATACCGGTGAAGTGGTTTCCATTGACCGAAACAACATTATTCTTGAGCGCGAAACTGTGCTTGAGGCCGAGCATATCGATGAAATCATCGAGAGCGGCACCCAGTCGATTCTTGTGCACAAGGAGGAGGCATCCGGAACGGATTACTCTATTATCTTCAACACCTTGCAGAAGGATACCAGCAACTCTGAGAAGGAGGCTGTGCTGTATATCTACCGGCAGTTGCGTAATGCAGACCCTGCCGACGATGCCAGCGCACGCGAAGTCATCAACAATCTGTTCTTCTCGGAAAAGCGTTATGACTTGGGCGAGGTGGGTCGTTATCGCATCAACAAGAAGCTGGGGCTGACGACGGATATGGATGTACGTGTGCTGACACGTGAGGACATTATAGAGATTATCAAATATCTGGTAGAGCTCATCAATTCCAAGGCTACCGTGGACGATATTGACCATTTGAGCAACCGTCGTGTCCGCACGGTCGGTGAGCAATTGGCCAATCAGTTCTCTATAGGTCTGGCCCGAATGAGCAGAACTATCCGCGAACGTATGAACGTTCGTGACAATGAAGTGTTCACTCCAACAGAATTGATTAATGCAAAGACCATCTCTTCTGTAATCAATTCTTTCTTTGGAACGAATGCGCTTTCACAGTTTATGGACCAGACCAACCCGCTGGCGGAAGTGACGCACAAGCGCCGTCTTTCGGCTTTGGGTCCTGGTGGTCTTTCCCGTGAACGTGCCGGTTTCGAGGTGCGAGATGTGCACTATACTCACTATGGTCGCCTTTGCCCGATTGAGTCGCCTGAAGGTCCTAACATCGGTCTGATTTCTTCTTTGTGTGTTTATGCAAAAATCAATGAACTCGGTTTCATCGAAACTCCTTACCGCAAAGTCGAGAATTCCGTTGTGGATTTGAGCGATAAGGGTGTTATCTATCTGAGTGCAGAGGAAGAGGAAGGAAAGATTATCGGACAGGGTAATGCACCTTTGCGTGAAGATGGATCGTTTATTCGCGAGAAGGTGAAGTGCCGTCAGGATGCCGATTATCCTGTGGTTCCGCCTTCTGAGGTAGACCTTATAGATGTGGCTCCTCAGCAGATTGCTTCAATTGCTGCTTCGTTGATTCCTTTCCTTGAGCATGATGACGCACACCGTGCCTTGATGGGATCGAACATGATGCGCCAGGCTGTTCCTCTTATTCGTTCTGAAGCGCCGATTGTAGGTACTGGTATCGAGAAGCAGGTATGTGAGGATTCACGCACCATGATTACGGCTGAGGGCGATGGCGTGATTGATTTTGTAGACGCTACGACGATTCGTATTACATATGACCGTACAGAAGAAGAGGAGTTTGTTAGTTTCGAGTCCGCAACCAAGGAATATACAATTCCCAAGTTCCGCCGTACGAACCAGAATATGACAATCGACCTTCGTCCCATCTGTGAGAAAGGCCAGCGTGTAAAGGCTGGTGACATCCTTACGGAAGGTTACGCTACCGAGGCCGGTGAACTGGCACTGGGCCGCAACCTGCTTGTTGCCTACATGCCTTGGAAGGGTTATAATTATGAGGATGCTATCGTACTGAATGAACGTATGGTCCGTGAGGACATACTGACTTCTGTGCACGTGGATGAGTTCTCTCTGGAAGTGCGCGAAACGAAGCGCGGTATGGAGGAACTGACCAACGATATTCCTAATGTCAGCGAGGATGCAACCAAGGATTTGGATGAAAACGGTATTATCCGTATTGGAGCCCGCGTTGCACCGGGAGATATTCTTATCGGTAAGATTACACCGAAAGGTGAGAGCGATCCTACGCCGGAAGAAAAGTTGCTACGCGCTATCTTTGGCGACAAGGCCGGCGATGTAAAGGATGCTTCATTGAAGGCAAATCCCTCGCTTTCTGGTGTCATCATTGACAAGAAGCTCTTCTCTAAAGCTATCAAGACACGTGCAACCAAGGCTGCTGACAAAATTACTTTGCAGAAACTTGATGACGAGTTTGCCAAGGAAACCGGCGATCTCAAGGCCCTGATGATTGATAAGCTCATGGCTTTGGTCAAGGATTACACTTCACAGGGCATCAAGGACAATATCGGTGCAGAAGTGGTGGCAAAGGGTGCCAAGTTCAGCAAGTCATTACTCAATATGCTTGACTTTACATCTGTACAGTTGAGCAACTGGACCGAAGACGAGCATACAAATGAACTCGTACGTACTTTGGTCATCAACTATTTGAAGAAGTACAACGTGATGGACGCTGTACTGAAACGTAAGAAATTTGCCATTACGATAGGTGACGAGTTGCCTTCCGGTATTATCCAGATGGCAAAGGTATATGTTGCCAAGAAACGTAAGATCGGTGTTGGTGACAAGATGGCCGGACGCCACGGAAACAAGGGTATTGTGTCCAAGATTGTGCGTCAGGAAGATATGCCGTTCCTTGCCGATGGTACGCCTGTAGATATCGTGTTGAACCCGCTGGGTGTGCCTTCACGTATGAACATCGGCCAGGTGTTTGAGGCCGTGTTGGGTGCTGCCGGAAAGAAGCTGGGCGTAAAATTCGCTACTCCGATTTTCGATGGTGCAAAACTGGAAGATCTTTGTGAATGGACTGACAAGGCCGGGCTGCCGCGCTACTGCTCTACGCAGTTGTATGATGGCGGAACGGGTGAACCTTTCGACCAGAAGGCTACGGTAGGTGTCACTTATATGTTGAAACTCGGGCACATGGTAGAGGACAAGATGCACGCTCGTTCCATTGGTCCGTACTCTCTCATTACCCAGCAGCCGCTTGGTGGTAAGGCCCAGTTTGGTGGTCAGCGTTTCGGAGAAATGGAAGTTTGGGCAATCGAGGCCTTCGGTGCTTCTCACGTATTGCAGGAAATCCTTACCATCAAGTCTGATGACGTGGTAGGACGTTCTAAGGCATACGAGGCCATCGTCAAGGGTGACCCCATGCCCACTCCGGGTATTCCTGAATCTCTCAATGTGTTGCTTCATGAGCTGCGTGGCTTAGGTTTGAGCATCACTCTTGACTAATCAACCGGAACTCTTTACACACAATATTCAATTTCGATATGGCATTTAAAAGAGATAACAAGATAAAGAGTAACTTCACGAAGATCACCATCGGCTTGGCCTCTCCTGAGGAAATCCAGGCTAATTCCTATGGTGAGGTGCTGAAGCCTGAAACGATAAACTACCGTACTTACAAACCCGAGCGCGACGGCCTTTTCTGTGAGCGTATTTTCGGTCCGACGAAAGACTACGAATGTCATTGCGGTAAATACAAGCGCATTCGTTACAAAGGAATCGTCTGCGACCGCTGCGGTGTTGAAGTAACGGAGAAGAAGGTGCGCCGTGAGCGTGCCGGACACATCCAGCTGGTTGTGCCTGTGGCCCACATCTGGTATTTCCGTTCGTTGCCCAACAAAATTGGCTATCTGCTCGGAATCCCGACGAAGAAGCTGGATTCAATTATCTACTATGAACGTTATGTTGTCATCCAGCCGGGTATTCTGGCGGACGAGGTGGCTGAGAATGATTTGTTGACAGAGGATGAATATCTCAACCTGCTGAAGAAACTGCCGAAAGAGAATCAGTACCTCGAAGACAACGACCCCAATAAGTTCATTGCCAAGATGGGAGCCGAGGCCGTTTACGACCTGCTTTGCCGCTTGAAGCTCGATGAACTGTCCTATGAATTGCGTGACCGCGCCAACTCCGATTCTTCCGTGCAGCGCAAGAATGAGGCACTCAAGCGTCTGCAGGTTGTAGAGGCATTCCGTGCCAGCAAGGACCGCAACAAACCGGAATGGATGATTATGAAAATCATTCCTGTGACTCCTCCCGAGTTGCGTCCGTTGGTTGCGCTCGACGGTGGCCGTTTTGCTACGTCCGACCTCAACGACCTCTATCGCCGTGTGCTTATCCGTAACAACCGTCTGAAGCGTCTGCTCGAAATCAAAGCACCTGAGGTCATCCTGCGTAACGAGAAGCGTATGCTCCAGGAAGCTGTCGACAGCCTCTTCGACAATTCCCGCAAGAGCAGTGCCGTGAAGAGCGACAGCAACCGTCCTCTCAAGTCACTTTCCGACTATTTGAAAGGAAAGCAGGGACGTTTCCGTCAGAACCTGCTGGGTAAGCGTGTCGACTATTCAGCTCGTTCGGTAATCGTTGTAGGTCCGGAGTTGAACATGGGCGAGTGCGGTTTGCCGAAACTGATGGCAGCTGAACTTTACAAGCCGTTCATCATACGTAAACTGATTGAGCGCGGCATCGTAAAGACCGTGAAGAGCGCCAAGAAAATCGTAGACCGCCGTGAACCGGTTATCTGGGATATTCTTGAGCACGTAATGAAGGGACATCCCGTATTGTTGAACCGTGCACCGACTCTTCACCGTTTGGGTATTCAGGCCTTCCAGCCCAAGATGATTGAAGGAAAGGCTATCCAGCTTCACCCGTTGGCTTGTACGGCGTTCAATGCCGACTTCGACGGTGACCAGATGGCTGTCCATCTTCCGTTGAGCAACGAGGCTATTCTCGAAGCCCAGATGCTGATGTTGCAGAGCCATAACATTCTGAACCCTGCCAACGGTGCGCCGATTACGGTGCCTTCACAGGATATGGTGTTGGGATTGTATTACATCACCAAGCTCCGTCCGGGTGCCAAGGGCGAAGGACTGACGTTCTATGGTCCTGAAGAAGCTATCATTGCCTTCAATGAGAAGCGGGTGGATGTGCATGCCCCCGTCAAGGTGCTCGTCAATGACATCGACGAGGCCGGCATGATGGTGAAGCGTCTGGTGGAAACTTCGGTAGGTCGTGTCATTGTGAACGAAATCATTCCGGAAGAAGTCGGATATGTAAATACGGTTATTTCAAAGAAATCTCTGCGTGACATCATCACCAAAGTCATCAAGACTGTGGGTATGGCACGCGCCTGCCACTTCCTCGACGGTATCAAGAACCTGGGTTATCGCAAGGCCTACGAAGGCGGTCTGTCCTTCAACCTCGACGATATTATCATTCCGGAAGAGAAGGCAGATATCGTAAAGCGTGGTAACGATGAAATTGACCAGATTACGATGAACTATAACATGGGTTTCATCACGGACAACGAACGTTACAACCAGGTTATCGATACCTGGACACACGTGAATACGGATTTGAAGAAAACCTTGATGAAGCAGATGACCGAAGCCGACCAAGGCTTCAACGCAGTCTTCATGATGTTGGATTCCGGAGCCCGTGGTTCTGCCGACCAGATTTCACAGTTGGCAGGTATGAGAGGTTTGATGGCCAAGCCGCAGAAAGCCGGTGCCGAAGGCCGCTCTACCATTGAGAACCCGATTCTTTCTAACTTTAAGGAAGGTATGTCCGTGCTGGAGTACTTTATCTCTACCCACGGTGCCCGTAAGGGTCTTGCCGATACGGCATTGAAGACGGCCGACGCAGGTTATCTGACCCGCCGTCTGGTTGACGTGTCGCATGATGTTATCATCACCGAAGAAGACTGCGGTACGCTCCGTGGATTGGTATGTACTGCGCTCAAGGACGGTGATGAGGTCATTTCTTCTTTGGGCGAACGTATTTTGGGTCGTGTTTCTGTTCATGACATCATACATCCTTCTACCGGCAAGTTGATTGTGGCCAGTGGCGAGGAAATTACCGAGGCTGTTGTGGCTGAAATCGAAAACTCACCGATTGAAAGCGTCGAAATCCGTTCGGTGCTGACCTGCGAAAGCAAGCACGGCGTATGTATGAAGTGCTATGGTCGTAATCTGGCTACCAGCCGTATGGTGCAGAAGGGTGAGGCTGTCGGCGTGATTGCTGCTCAGTCCATCGGTGAACCGGGTACACAGCTGACACTTCGTACTTTCCACGCCGGTGGTATTGCCGGTGGTGCTGCTGCCAACGCGACTATCGTTGCCAAGCACGATTGCCGTCTTGAGTTTGAGGAGTTGCGTACGGTAGATGTCATCAACGACGATGGCAGCATGGGCAAGGTGGTAGTCGGCCGACTTGCCGAAGTCCGCTTCGTTGACGACCACACTGGCATTGTTCTCTCTACCCAGAATGTGCCTTATGGTTCAGCCTTGTTTGTCAACGATGGCGACAAGGTGGAGAAAGGTACGCTCATCGCCAAGTGGGACCCCTTCAATGCCGTTATCATTACGGAAACTGCGGGTACCGTGCAGTTTGAGGATGTGAAGGAAGGTGTGACTTTCCGTACGGAAGAGGACGACGCTACAGGTCTTCGCGAACGTATCATCATCGAATCCAAGGACCGTGGCCGTGTGCCTTCAGCTCATATTCTTGACGAGAACGGCGAACTCATCCGTACCTATAACTTCCCAATCAACGGTCGTATCGCCGTTGAGGACGGTCAGAAGTTGAAGGCCGGTGACGTGCTTATCAAGATTCCTCGTGTCGTTGGTAGCGCAGGCGACATCACCGGTGGTCTGCCTCGTGTGACCGAGTTGTTCGAGGCACGCAATCCGAGCAATCCTGCTGTGGTTTCCGAAATCGACGGTGAAATCTCAATGGGTGCTGTCAAGCGCGGACACCGTGAGATTATCGTTACCTCCAAGTTGGGTGAGGTCAAGAAATATCTTGTTTCTCTCTCCAAGCAGATTCTGGTACAGGAGAACGACTATGTGCGTGCCGGAACGCCGCTGTCCGACGGTTCCATTACGCCGAGCGACATCCTGGCCATCAAAGGCCCCACGGCGGTGCAGGAATACATCGTCAACGAGGTGCAGGACGTTTACCGTTTGCAGGGTGTGAAAATCAACGACAAGCACTTTGAGGTAATCGTACGCCAGATGATGCGTAAGGTACAGATTAACGAACCGGGTGATACCCGCTTCCTGGAATCTCAGATTGTCGACAAACTCGATTTCGCTGAGGAGAACGACCGCATCTGGGGCAAGAAGGTAGTCGTGGATGCCGGCGATAGCGAAACCATGAAGAACGGTATGATTGTAACGGCGCGCAAGTTGCGTGAAGAGAATTCACAGTTGAAGCGCCGCGACCTCCGTCTCGTACAGGTGCGCGATGCCAAGGCTGCCACTTCTACTCAGATTCTGCAGGGTATCACGCGTGCCGCTTTGCAGACCAAGAGCTTCATGTCGGCTGCTTCCTTCCAGGAAACGACCAAGGTGCTCAACGAGGCTGCCATCAGCGGTAAGGTGGACTATCTGGAGGGTATGAAGGAGAACGTGATTTGCGGTCACCTGATTCCTGCCGGTACGGGCCTTCGTGAGTTCAATCGTATTGTCGTGGGTGATGCCGACGAGTATGAAAAGCTGAACCGTAACGAAGCCGAATAATTGAAAAGCAAGCTTGGGATTCCCGCGTATGCGGAATCCTTAAGACTTAGATAAAAAAATGCGCCTCCTGCTCAGGGGGCGCATTTTTTGTTTTGGCGTGAGTTCGGTATAATGAATTTGTGCAATAAGTCTGCCTTTTATCAATAATGTTGATAATTTGGAGTCGCTTCATCCAGACTGCATCCCTGTTTTTGTGGCTGTTCGAGGAAAGCATATGAATTACGATAAACGGAATTAAATGTAACCTCCGGCCTCCGCTTGTTTGCATCGGAAATGATACTGCGTAGATCATGGTTGTTATAGCCAAATGATGAAATTTGCGGGCTTCTGCAGTAAGGAAGCCGTTAACTTGTACTAAGAATCAAAACGCAAGATAACAGTGTAGAACATAACGACAAGGTTGGCCTGCGATCGAATTATTTTATATAGTGTTCACTACCATGTTGGCTGCTTTTCTGAAGGATTGTTGACTTATTCAGTCATTTTATTACCAGCCCATAGAGTGGCCGTCTGCTAAAATCTATATTTTTACCAATAGTTAGGTTATTTGGGTAGATGACAGAAATCTAAAGAAATCAGGGCAGACCTCGCAAATGAAGTCAGCCCTAATTTTGTACTTTTGCGAAATTTTATCGGATAGTAATAATTCGGATAAGATTCTTGACCATAGGTGCAATAACGTTTGTCATATACAGACGGCAGAAAAGGGAACGAAATATAAATATAGAGTACTCATCTCTCTCCCGCAAAAAAAGACGAATTGTAACAAGAATTTATTATTTTTTTTGTATTTTTACATTGGATTAGAGGACTCCCTTCCAGGTCATATTAGAATAGTGAGAAACGTTATGCTTATCTTGTATTTGAAAAAGTAGAAAATTCTCAAAATGTATGTAAAGATAGTGGTTCTCACGTTATAGTGTGGTCTGCTATTGTTATATCTGTATCCAAGGTTTCCTACGACCTTCAGGTAAGAGTGTTGTATACTGTTCCACGATTTTGTAATTTAACAAGATTCATGTGGTAGTTGGTTAATATAAGACTAATTGCGTATGAATATGATTAAGAAAGTATTTCTTGTAGTCTGTAGCATTTTCATGGTAGAAAGTTGTGTGCTGCTTCGGCTGCCTGTAATTGTTAGAAATGCTCCCATGGAAACTTTTAAGTATGTATATATTTTTCCCACTAAAGAATTGATCTCAGGTAGTGTTGGAACATATAGTGGACAATATGGAATATATGGGACTTCGACAACGAAAAGTGTTAATCTAAGTGATGTTATTGCTGGTGCGTTGATTAAAGGAAGGATTTATAATATTGCCTGATCTTAAGTCTGAGTTGTCTAATGAAACGCTAAAAGTGAATTATAGTGAAAGCGGTAGGCGAAATAGAGGATTGGGATATACTATTGAAGTAACATTCAATTTATATCTGCCGAGACAAAAAATGATATGTTCTTGTACTGCAGAAGGGCAAGGTGAAACAGAAGCGGACGATATTCGTCAAGCAATTAGGAGAGCATTATCAGATTTATTCCTTAAGAAATAGAGAAAGTTAATTATCAGATAATAAAATAATTGATTATGAAAAACCTTTTTATTTTACTTGCTGTATTTATGACTTCCTGCACACTCTCTAACGAGGAAAAAGCAGAGAAATTGATTAAAGAAACACTAGAAGGCTATCTCTATCATCCAGATTCTTATGAGCCGCTATCAACAAGAGTTGATAGTATGTTCATTGATGTAACAGTCATTGAGCCAATTATGGAAGTCAGCGATGAAATTAAGGATTTGATCTCCAAAATCAACGAATGCGAAGGAGAAATTGAATCTGCTGAAACTTCTATGGATATTTGGGCTCCTGATGGTTATTCTTCTCAATATTCTCGTGGTGAGTATGCACGAGCGAAAAAAGACAAAGAAGAAGCCAAATCCGATTTGGATAAATACACTAGAAAACTTTCAGAACAATTAGTTTCTCTAAAAGAAAATGTCGCTGCATGTCAAAAAGGAGAATTTACAGGTTGGGTAGTAAGTCATAGATTTAGGAGTCTTAATGGCGCTGGTTCAATGACTATTCCTGGAGAAATGATTTTCTTTTGCGATGAAGAGTTTACAACTTGTCATACCTATGAAGTAGATAAGCTTGAGAAATTTGTAACAATTTTAGGAGTGGTAGATGGAGCAGCTTCCGATGAAGATATAATGGATTATTTTAAGGAGAACAGTTCCTTACTATAATCTTTATGGAATAAAATCCCTCATGTCCGACGGTGAGATTGTGGACTTACTCGTATTCTTTCATACCAACCACAATCGTGGCCTCAAATAGTTCTATCCTAGCTACGTATGCCAAAATATGTACAAGGACCTTTCCCGTCGCCAGTCCTGTGGGCGCTTTGTCGAGAGGCAAACGAAGATCGGACTTACGTTGTCAGCAATAACGTCAGCATGCAGACAGTAATCGGAAACGGATGCGTGTACTCTTATTCTCCGTCTTTTGCCTTGGCGTCCGATTCCATCTTTTTCAGTTGTTCCACGGTGAGTTTCGGGTCATATATCACTTCACATCCCGTGGATTCCCGGAGCAGACGGAGATAATCCTCCATACTGGCGATGCCTGCTTCGCTGCGGCGCCGGTTGAGATGTTCCGGGGCTTCTACGGGCCAGATGTAGAGCTGTTGGCGGCCGTTTTCCGTGAAGGTGTAGGCTTGTGTGCCATATTGCTGTGCTTTTCCTTCATGCAGGCGCACGCGGTCGGTCAGTGTGGCGATGTGGCTGGCGGCTATATGACCTTTCCCGGCGGCTTCCCGCATGAGGGGGAGATAGCGTTTCTGCATTTCTGGCTCTGCATGGTCAATGATGAGCCAGAGGCTGGTGTAGGATGCCGGTTGCAGATGTTCCGGCAGCCCGTTTTTGAGCACTTGTTTCACAAGTTGCTGATTGGCCTGATCTATCGAATCCTGTAGCAGACTGAGTGTGGTCAGACTGTCCAGCGTGCTGTCGCTGACCGGTGGCTGGTTGATTCGTTTCATGAGTTGCAGCGTCTGGCTTCTGATGTCCTGGTCCTTTTGCCGTGCCTCTGCCAGCAGCGAGTCGATGGTTGCCGTGTGTTGGGCACAGGCGGGATATGCCATGAGCAGCAGAGCGGCAAGCAGGATGCCGTGTCTTGTCGTGAGTGTGAGTGTCATGTCCTGTTGAGTGTTGGGTTTCATAAAGAGCAGTGCCACGCGCTTTACCGGTAGGCTTGCCGTTGGGCAGGGCACGTGGCACTGATGGATATCTGGCACTGGAAACGATTATAGTTTCTGTGGTTTCTTCGTGCCGCTGTGTTTGATTTCCGGATTGCCGGAGTAGTAGATTTTGCCGTTTCCGGAAGTGGTGGTGTTCAGTTGTTTTTTCGCATGGCACTGAATCCGCCCGAATCCGCTGACCGCCGCATACACGGTTTCCGCTTTCAGTTCATTGGCTGTCACTTTTCCGGTTCCTGAGGCCGAGTAGCTTGCGTTCCGGGTGGTTCCGCTGAGTCGCATGGAGCCTGTGCCCGATAACTTTGCCTGGGTGTCTTCAGCCTGTATGTCCTTGCAGATGAGATTGCCGGTGCCGGAGATGTTGCAGTTGAGGTCGTCGGTGTGGAGGCCGTCAATGTTGACGGAACCTGTTCCGGAGAGGTCGAGAAGCACTTTGTCCGAAGCCCTCAGGTCTTGTGCGGTCACGCTTCCGGTGCCTTTGATTTCGATGTTGATTTCTTGCGCCTCTGCGTGTTGGCCGAGTTCGATACTCCCCGTGCCGGTGAGGTCGATTTCCAGTTCGTCCTGGCACCTGATGCCATGGGCCGTTATTCTGCTCGTACCCTTGCTTTCAATTTTGAGCCGCTCGGCTTTCAACTCCTCTGCCAGTGTCAGCAGGCAGGTGCCGGTGGTTTCTATTTCTTCGAGCTCCGGTGAGCCAATGGTGATTTCCAGCACGTTGAGAGACAGGCTGACTCCCTTTTTGAAGCCGATTTTCAGGGTCTCGTCCTCCACGCGGATGTCCATCTGGTCAAAGATATTGTCGGACGTGCGGATGTTGAGCCTGGGTTGGCTGGAAGGTTCATAGCGCACATCGCCACAGCCCGTGAGGAGAATCTTCTTGAAGTCCTTTATCTTGATGTCGCGGCTGATGACGTTGTCGCTGGCGTAAATTTTTTGCTGTGCGTCGCCGTTGTTTATGTTGATGCTATACCTCTGATTCGACGGCAACTGGTCGGTGTCAAGCGAATTTTTGTGCTGGGCACAGGAGGTGACAACGAATAGGAGCAATGTGGCAAGAATACTGATTTGTTTCATGGTAGTATGATTTGCATTGTGGAGGAATCTGCCGTTGCAGGTCCGCTTGGTCGGCGGCTGTACCTTTGGCGGCCGTTCGCCTCCGGAACTTTTTGCCTATGCGGCAGGAGCGGTCCGGTTGCAGTGAGATGCTATAGTTTTTTAGGTTTCATCGAGCCGGAGTGGTTGAGAACGGGATTACCGGCATAGGAAATTTGTCCGGCATCAGCCGTAGTAGTATGCAGTTGCTTTTCCGCGTAGCACTCAATGCTTCCTGCATTGCCGACCGAGGCGTCCGTTGTTTCCGTCTTCAGATTTCCGGCTATCACTTTGCCGCAATCCTTTACAGTATAGTGGGCTCTTTGGGTAGCACCGCCCAGTTCCATGGAGCCCGTTCCGGAAAGTTGCGCTCTGGTGTCATTGGCCAGGAAGTTCTTGCATTTGATTTTTCCCGCACCGCTGATGTTGCAGTTGAAGACATCTGTACGGATTTCTTTGACATTCGATTCCCCTACGCCGGAATTGTGGAAAACCATTGTATTGGAAGCGACGAACTGGCCGGCTGTGATATGGCCTATACCGTCGATTCCGATTTTGATATCTTTGGCTTTGGTCTGCTCTGCCAAGTTGAATTTGCTGATACCTTCGAGATTGAGTTCCAGCTTGTCCTTGCAGGTGATGTTGCCATCGGCCGTTACGTTACAGATGCCGCTGGTGTGTATTTTCAACCGGTCAGTCGTCAGGTTGCCGGCCAGTTGCAGATTGGCCATGCCGTTCATTTTCACTTCCTCCAGTTGAGGAGAGCCGACGATGACGTCGAATACGTCCAACGAGACGTAGACGTCCTTCCTAAAGTCTATGGTCAGCGTTTCGTTTTCCACCTTGACTGTCACCACATCGAAAACGTTGTCAGAGGTGCGGATGCTGACGCGGGGCTGCCGGGAATATTCATAGCGTATGTTACCGTATGAGGAGAGGTGGATACGTTTGAAGTCCGTAAGTTTGAAATCGCGGCTGATGATGTTGTCGCTGGCATACAGCCGCGGATTTCCTTCATTCTGGTTGATGTTCATGGCATACTTTTTGTGTGCCGAACTGTTGGTGACACTGGGGGCTGGCGTGTCCTGGGTTGCGTATTTGCTCTGGGCACAGGACATGGTGGTGATGGCGGTGAGTAAAAGCCATGTTGTCAATAAGTGAATGTGTTTCATAATACTGAGGTATTATCAGGTGGCTGAGTGGTGATGGTGCATCCTCTCTGCGCCCCTTCGGTTAATAAATGCTGCCCTTTCGGTCCTGTCCGTTGTGGCATTTTGGAGTGGCGGCTGTCCGTGGCAAGGGATTGTTCCCGTGTTCCGCTTGGGGAAGTACGGAGCAGGACGATTGAGCCGTTAGTTAGGTGAATATTCGCGTGATTACATTTATTCTGTCTTGTGCAGAGTCAGTAGAATGGTATGGAGAAACCGGTGTTTTACGGGATTGTCCTTGGTGTGACATATCCTGTTGTCTACAAAAATAGAGATAAAATTGATAAAAAGAGAGTATATACGTTTTTTTTCGAAAACTTTCTGTTTCTGTGCTTTGTGCTGCGCCCTTTGCCGGTATCTTCCGCGAGTCGGCATTGTGGCGCGGGCGGGACAGGCGGAAGAGGGGAAGGGCTGCTGAAGGCTGAAGAAAGAGGTCGGAAAACAGTCAGTACTTTAGAAAAAACTGTCAGTACTTTAGAAAATTCTTTCCTTACTTTTGTTTTTCCTAAAGTACTGACTGTTTCCCGGCTTCCTTCAGCATCGTGTTTTTTCGCGTGGAAGTTATCCCGTGGCGCCTGTTGCGTGGAAAAGAAAACACCGGACAGCGTCGTCCTCGAATGACGGTGCTGTCCGGTGTCCGGGTTGGTTTTGTCTGCCGGAAACGTCCGGCTAATCTGTGGTTAATATCCTCCGCCCAGTGCGTGGTAGAGCGAAATGACGCCCTGAATTTCGTCGAAGCGGTCGGTGGCCTCGGTGAGCTCGGCTTGCAGCAGGTCCCGGCGGGCAGTAATCACTTCCAGATAGTTCTGTGAGGAATGCTGCATCAGCAGTTCAGAGCTGCGCAGTGCGGAGCGCAACATCTGCGTTTGCTGTGCGTCAAGCCGGATGCGTCCGCGTGCCGTCTGCCAGCGCATCAGTGCATCGTTGACCTCGGCACCGGCGTCCAGCAGACTCTGGCGGAAGGTGAGCAGCGCTTCCTCCTGTTGTGCCTTGGCCACCTTGAGGTTGGCAATGTTGCGTCCTTGCTGGAAAAGCGGTTGCACCAGGGAGCCTACCGCCTGAAGCAGCCAGGTGGCCGGATTGGTGACGGCCATTCCGCTGCCGTTGGTCCATCCGGCCGAACCGCTGAGGGTCAGTGACGGATAGAATGCCGCGCGGGCGGCGTTGGTGGCATAATAGGCTTCGGCCAGCTGGGCTTCGCTCTGGCGTACATCGGGACGCCGGGCCAGCAACTGGAGCGGCACGCCGGTGCACAGGGTGTCGGGGAAGCGCTGTTCGTCAATCGACGAGCGTTCCAGCCGCTGGGGCACTTGTCCGAGCAGCGTCGACAGAGAGTTCTCCATTTCGTTCACCTGTCTTTCCAGCGAAAGCAGTGAAGCGTCGACGGCGAGCTTCTGCGCTTCGGTTTGCGCCACGGCCAGTTCCGTTGTGGTGCCGGCCCGCTTGAGCGCCTTCATCGTGCGCAGATGTTCGGCCCAAGTGGCGGCTGTGCGGCGGGTGATGTCCACCTGTTTGTCCAGCATCAGCAGTGAGTAGTAACTGTTGGCAATGGTGGCGATGAGCTGCGTCTGCACGGCCTGTTCGTAGGCCTGCTGCTGCTCCAGCACGCTTTTTGCTCCCCGGTGGGCATTGAGCTGTTTGCCGAAAATGTCAATTTCCCAGTCGGCACTGGCCGCGAGCTTGAAGGCTTTGGCGGCCTTTGAGCCGTCCGAACTGGTGAGCGTGCCTTGTGCCGACGCGTCTGCGGTGGGCAGATAGCCCAGCCGGGCATTCATCAGCAGGGCCTCGGCTTCCTTCACGCGCAAGCGGGCCACGTTGAGGTCGGTATTCTGCTGCAGGCCGGTTTCGATGTACTGCTGCAGCCATGGGTCAGTAAAAAGTTGTTTCCATGAAAGTGTGGCCAGCGAAGCCGTATCGTCAATGGCGATGGGACGGCGGAACAGGCTGTCGGAAACTGTAACGCTTGCCGGCCGCTCATAAGGACGGTAGATATGGCATCCGCTCAGCGTGGCTGCGGCGAGCAAGCACGAAAAAACTATTTTTTTTGTCATGTCAGTTAATCCTTTTGAGTGGGTTCTTCGGTTTGCGGTAATCGGCGGGCAGGCATCAGTTTCTCCTGCAGATACTGGAACACGGTGAAGAGTGGCGGCACGATGAAGAGCAGCGCAATGGTACCGATAAGCATACCGCCCACCGTACCCACACCGATGGAAATATTACCGTTGGCTCCAACGCCGGTGGAGAACATCATCGGGAGCATACCGAAAATCATGGTGAGCGACGTCATCAGGATGGGGCGTAAGCGCACCTTGGCCGAGGAGATGGCTGCCTGCATGATGCTCATGCCCTGGCGGCGGCGTTCCGAAGCATATTCCGTAAGCAGGATGGCTGTTTTCGACAACAGACCGATGAGCATGATAAGACCCGTCTGCAGGTAAATGTTGTTCTCCAGTCCGAACATCTTGGCGAAAAGGAAGCTGCCGGCCAATCCGAAGGGAACGGACAGGATGACGGCAAGCGGAATGAAGATGCTTTCATACAGTGCGCAGAGTATCAGGTAAATGAAGACGACGCAGATGACAAATACCAACGTGGTGGTATTGCCGGTGTTCGACTCCTCGCGCGACATACCGCCAAACTCATAGCTGTATCCGGTGGGCAGCACTTCGGCAGCTACCTCGCGGATGGCCTGAATGGCCTGTCCGGAACTGTAGCCGGTGGCAGGTGCGCCGGTAATGGTGATGGCCGAGAAGAGGTTGAAGCGGTTCAGAATTTCCGAGCCGTACACACGCTTCAGGCGTAAATACTGGCTGATGGGGCTCATTTCGCCGCTGCTGTTGCGCACATACATGCTGTTGAGCGACTTCGTGTCGACACGTGCTTCGGGCGGTGCCTGCATCATGACGCGGTAGAGCTTGGAGAAACGTATCAGGTTGGATACGTAGTTACCGCCGATATAGCCTGACAGGGTGCTGAGCACGTCGGAGGGAGAAACACCGTTGCGCTTGCAGGTTGCGGCGTCAACCTCCACCAGATATTGAGGGAACTTGGTATCAAACGAGGTGGTGGCGCGGCCGATTTCAGGACGCTGGTTCAATTTTTCCAGCATCTGCCGTGTATATTTCAGAAGGTCTTCAGTCGTTCCGCCCTTCTGGTCCTCCACATACAGTTCGAAACCGCTGTTGGCACCGTAACCGGGAATCATCGGACGGGTGAACGGAACGATTTCAGCACTGGAGATATGGGCCGTACGCCGGCGTACCTCGTCCATCACGTGGTCAACATCGTCTTCCGGTCCCGTACGTTCGCTCCAGTCCTTGAGGCGGAGTGTGAACATACCGTTGCAGGCTCCCTGTCCGCTCAACTGTGAGTTACCTGCCACCATGGAATAGTGTTCCAGCTGCGGAAGCGTGCGCAGGCATTCTTCAATCTCGTCGAGAATGGCTTTTGTTTCCTGCACACTGTTACCCGGCGAAGTGCGCACATCCACGAATACCGTTCCCATGTCCTCCTTCGGCACAAGTCCGGTCTTGGTTACTTTCATCAGATAGGCGAACCCGAAGCAGGCTGCTATCAGCAACAGCACGGCCAGCCACCGGCGGCGCAGCATGAAGAGAACGCCATATTTATATTTCGAAACCACCTGATGGAAAGCCGTGTCGAACGCAACGTGGAAGCGGGAGGAGAAGCTCAACTTCTTTCCCTCTTCTGCGGTCTGGTGCGGCGTCATAATCAGCGCGCAGAGCGCCGGACTCAGCGTCAGTGCGTTGACCAGCGAAATGGCCACGGCGGCAGCCATGGTCAAGCCGAACTGTGTGTAGAAGGTACCCGTTGTTCCGCCGATGAAACTTACGGGGATAAACACGGCCATGAAGACAAACGTAGTCGTCACCAAAGCTGAAGTGATGCCGTCCATCGCCTTTACCGTGGCCAGATAGGAGGAGCGGTAGCCTTCGTCAAATTTCGCCTGTACCGCTTCCACCACCACAATGGCGTCGTCCACCACCGTACCGATTACCAGCACGAGCGCAAACAGGGTAAGCATGTTCAGACTGAAACCCACAATATAAAGGAAGGCAAAGGTTCCTATCAGCGAAACGACAATGGAAATGGCGGGAATCAGGGTGGAACGCATGCTCTGCAGGAAGATGTAAACCACCAGCACCACCAGGATGATGGCTTCAATCAGCGTTTTGACCACGCTTTTGATAGAGGCATCGAGGAAGTCTTTTGTACTCATCAAGTCGATAATCTTGATGCCCTGCGGGAGTGTTTCCGACATTTCAGCCACCGCTTTGTCAATCGCTTCGATGATTTCGTTGGCATTGGAACCCGATGTTTGCGAAATCATGATATTACAGCCGGGATGTCCGTCCGTTTCACCAATGTAGCCGTAGTTCTGTGCTCCGAGTTCAATGGTTGCCACATCGCCCAGCCGGAGCATTTCTCCATTGGGCAGCGCTTTGATTACCATATTCTCGAAATCCGTTTCCATTTCATAACGGCCGCGGTATTTGAGGATGTATTGGAACGTATTGTCCGATTCTGCGCCCAGAGTTCCTGTAGGCGACTCGATGTTCTGTTCGTCGAGCACGCTGCGCACGTCGGAAGGCATGAGCCCGTATTGCTGCATCTTGGCCGGGTCAAGCCAGATGCGCAGTGCATAGTCGTAGCCGAAAACGTTCACTTCGCCCACACCCGAAATACGGGAAAGGACGGGTTCGATGTGAATCTTACAATAGTTGTTGAGGAAGTCGCGGTCGAAAGAATCGTCGGGGCTGTAAACGGCGAGCTGCTTGATGGTACTCGTCTGACGCTTGCGCACCGAAACACCGCTACGGGTTACCTCAGCCGGCAATACGCCCTGTGCCGTGGCCAGGCGGTTCTGTACGTTCACCGTGGCCATATCGGGGTCTGTCCCCTGACGGAAATAGACGGAAATACGTGCCGAACCCGTGTTGGAGGCGGTGGAGGTCATGTACATCATGTTTTCCACGCCGTTGAGGGCTTCTTCCAGAGGCACGACAACACTCTTCTGCACCGTTTCCGCGTTGGCACCCGTATAGCTGGCGGATACACTCACCGTGGGTGGTGCGATGTCGGGAAATTGTTCTATGGGCAACTGCACCAGTCCTATCACGCCCAAAATCAAGATAACGACAGAAATGACACCTGCCAGAATGGGGCGTTCGATGAAAGTTCTGATTTTCATAAGGCAGGCTTACTTTTGAGTGGATGTTTTTGTGGAGGTCTTGGAAGCAGAGGATGTGTCGACGGCAATGCCCTCGCGCAGCAGACCGGCTCCTTCGGCAACGACGATATCGCCCACTGCCAGTCCGGAAGTAACGATGTATGTTTTTCCATCGTTGTATTTATACACCGTCAGGGGCGTCGATTTCGTTTTTCCGTCTACCACCTTCCATGCAAAGATTCGGTTCTGAAGTTCATAGGTAGCCGACTGTGGAATGGCGATGCAGTTCTTGTGCACTGTGGGTACGCTCACCGAGCCGCTGCCTCCGTTTCGCAACAGATGCCCGGCATTGGGGAAGACTGCACGCAGTCTGACGGCACCGGTGCTTTCATCTACAGTTCCGCTGATGGCATCGATGCGGCCTTTCTCCGTATATTCATTTCCGTTGTTCATGAACAGACTCACCGGAGGCATGCTGGCGCAGGCTTTCTGCAACGAGCCGTGTTCCTGAATCAGGTCCAGAATCTGATTTTCAGCCATGGAGAAATAGGCATAAACCTCCGAATCATCCGAAACGGTAACCAGAGGTTCGGCAATGCTGCTGCTCACCAGTGCGCCGACCCGGTAGGGAATCATACTGGCCACACCGTCCACAGGGCTCTTCACCTCGGTGTAGGACAGGTTGTTGCGCGCGTTTGTCACCGCAGCCTTGGCTTGCGCTACAGCAGCTTCGGCTTCCAGTTGCTGGTTGCGGGCTGTCTGCAAGTCGAAGTCGGAAATGACCTGCTCGCGATAAAGTGCCTCCTTGCTTTCAGCCGTCAGTTTGGCTGTCCGCAATTGGGCTTCCGCACTTTTCACGTTGGCCAGTGCGGTTTCCAGCGCTGCACGGTAGGGCACCTGGTCGATGACAAAGAGCACTTGTCCGCGGCGCACCTCGTCGCCTTCGTTGATGAGAATGTCGGTAATCGTTCCGCTTACCTGAGGACGCACCTCCACCGTCTGCCGGCCGCGCAGGGTCGTCGGATAGCGGGTTTGGAGCGTCTGGTCAGTTTTCTCTACAACGAAAATGGAGTACTTTTCGCCGGGCATGGCTTTCTTTTCCTCGGAGCATCCCGCCAGGAAGGGCAGGCAGCACAGTAAAAGATAACTTGCTTTTTTCATGTTCATTTTTCCTTATTTATTTTGATAGTTTTATTCTTTTTTGAAAAGCGCAAAATTCCATATACAAAAATACGAATAAAACGCCAAACGGCAAGTCGTGAAACGGATGCCCGCCCGTATGTAGTGACGAACTGCCCGAATGTAGTGACGAACGGCAGGCGGTTGCCGTCGCACGGTTCGGAGATTTGTTGTACTTTTGCAAAGGAATCGAGCAACTTTACGCACATGAAAAACAACCGTATCGCCTTATACATCGACCTTCTCTTCTGTCTTGTGTTTATGCCGCTGGTCATCATGCTCCTGCCCGTAGACCGCTGGCTGGTCGACAACGCCCCTTTCCTCTTCACGCTCATTCTTTATGTGTATGCCCTTTATTTCGTGTACCGGCGAGCACATCTCACCAAACTCTGTCTGCAGAAACGTTATCTTCCGGCATTGCTCATCCTGCTTGTCCTGTTTACCGTGACCCACCTGTTTACTCACTTCCCGCTCCCCGAAGGATTCCTGGGGGCCGATGAACACCGGACCGCCGCCTGGCTCAACAGCCGGCGCCGCACCATCTGGTTTTTCTTTCTTGTGGTGACGGGTTTCTCTCTGGCTATCGAACTCACCTTCGAGCTGTTCCGCCAGAAGCTCTCGGTGCAGGAAATGAAAGCCGAGAAGGACAAGGCCGAATTGGCGCTTTACAAGGCGCAAATCAATCCGCACTTCCTTTTCAATACGCTCAATGCCCTCTATGCTCTTGTGCTTTCCGGTTCGGAAAAGACGGAATCTGCCTTCGTCAAGTTTTCCAACATCCTGCGCTACATGTATACGCAGATTCACACCGAAACCATTCCCGTGGGGCTGGAAATCGAATACATCCGGCAGTATGTCGAACTGCAGCAGTTACGGCTCAACCGTCACACCCAGGTGCATTTCCTGGCTGAGGCTGATGATGAACAGACGCCTGTGCCGCCCATGATTCTCATTACCTTTGTTGAAAATGCTTTCAAATATGGTATCTCTTCCGAGGTGGACTGCACCATTTCCATCCGTATCCGCATCAATGGGGGCGAACTTGATTTCCAGACGGAAAACAGCATCCTGCGTACTCCCCGCGGCGACCATCCGCCCGTAGGTATCGCCAATTGCCGCAAGCGGCTCTCACTTCTTTACCCCGGCCGGTTCCATCTCAGCAACGGCGCCGAAGGAAATATTTACAAGACTCATCTTACCATCCGACTCAAATGAGAAACATCACCTGCATTGCCATCGACGACGAGCCGATGGCGCTCCTTGTCATTGAGCAGTTTTGCCGTCGGCGCGGCGGCATGGAATTGCTTACGTTCAGCGAACCGCATCTGGGAATTGAGGAAATCGGTCGCCTGCGGCCCGACCTCGTTTTTCTTGACATAGAGATGAACGGTGTCAGCGGACTGGACATTGCTGCGCAGTTGCCCCGCGACTGCTGCCTTATCTTCACCACGGGCCATGCCCGTTATGCGCTCGACGGCTTCAATCTTGACGCCGTAGACTTCCTTCACAAGCCGTTTGCCTATGAACGTTTTGAAATGGCGGTCGACAAGGCGTTGCGACGCATTGCCCAACTCCGGCCCGCGGCCGAGGAAAATCTGGTGGTGAAGCAGGAATACAAGAGTGTCAGCATTCCGTTGGACCAGATTCTCTATATTGAAGCGCTGGGCAACTATTGTAAGATTTTCTGTACCGACGGCCACTGCATACTCTCGCATGCCGGTCTCAAGTCGCTCCAGTCGATGCTGCCGGCCGGCCGCTTCCTGCGCATCCATCGCTCGTATGTTGTGGCACTTGACAAGGTGGCCGGATTCAACCGTACCAGCGTCACGTTCAAGCACAGCGATGTGTCGCTGCCCGTGGGCGACAGTTACGGCCCCCAGCTGCTGGCTGCGCTGCATGCTTGAAGCAATATGTTATGGCGGTTAGGATAAAATAAGCAAGCCACTTTACCGGTATCCGGAAGAGTAAATGTGGTCATTCCTTCCGCTTCGTCTCATTATAGGGAAGAGGATAAGAATCATAAGAGGCACAGTCGGGAGTACTTCTGTTGTTTTGTTTGTAAATGATTATTTTTAACTGCTTACACCGGTCCGGATTTTGAATGAAGTGCTCCGCTACGTTAATTGGAACAATCAGCAACGAAACCGCAGGGATTCCCATTTCAGACAATGGGAGCCCTGCGGTTTTACAAAAAATGAACAAGAAAATTTTGCACTACTCGGATGCAAAGGAAATGTATTTATGACGGTTTTCCAATGTAGCTTGGTATGAAGTGGAAAAAGAACGGTGCGAAACGGATAAGCGGCACGTTGAATGCCAACAGACGGGGGAATCTTGCCTGGCCATGCGGACTTGTCACTTCAAGAACTGATTGATTGTTTGCTTCCGGCAAACTTCTTTATGGAGGCATCATCCAAGTGTTCTCAGCCGGGGGAAATTTTCTGTAACGTGAGTTCGGTATAACTGCAACAAAGGGACACGCCACACTGACTTCTTCACCGCAAAAACAGTCAGTACTTTCGTAAAAACTAAAGTACTGACAGAAATTTCTATCAGTACTTTAGGATTTTCTGTCAGTAGGCTCCGGACACATTATGACGCACGGTATTGCGACGGTGACATGCCGGCAATGCGCTTGAAATATTTTCCGAAAAAAGTTTGAGTTGGAAACTGTAATTTGTAAGCAATTTCCTGTATACTGAGTTTGGAGTGTTTCAGTAAAGTCTTGGCTTCCAGGATAACGGCGTCCTCTATCCATTCGATAGCCGTTTTTCCGCTGTATTCTTTGATTCTGCCGGACAAATAGTTGGGCGTCAGATTGAGCCGGTCTGCATAAAATGATAGGGAACGCTCCGTGCCGTGATACCGGTTAACCTCCTTGATGAATTCCTCAAAAACAATTTCACACCGTTCGGGAATTCGTGCGTGACCGCTTGCCTTCTCTTGTTCCAGTCTTCGTTTCAGTATTCCGAATATCATGTGGAGGAAAGATGTCACGATGCCTTCTGCGATGTTGTCCTTTCCGCTGTCGTCTGATTGCAGAACTGCTTTCAACAAATGGTAGTATTTTTCCAGTATGTGTATATCGGAATATTCTATTTCAAATACGGGCATTGACCTCACAGCCATGTACAACTCCATCAGGTCCTTCGTTTTGAAATGTATGCGTTGAATAAAATTGGAGGAAATGATAAAAGGGTAGAAAGTGAAGTTTTCGCTTGCACTGATTTGGATTATATTCTCCGGCAGGTTTAGTGCCAATGTACCACTTTTCAGGGTATATTTTTTCAGGTTGACCTGTAACTCAGCTTCTCCGTTAACGCAGAAAATTACGGCAAAGGCATCCATGCGGCTCGGGTCTTGGAAGAGAGGTCGCTCCAGCCGTAAGTTTCCCGAGAGCAGGAGATCTGTGTCTAATTGGCTTAAGTCTTCCCATCCATTTAATTCCTGTACTGAGACAGATTCTATCTTTTCCATAGCTTTTATGTGTTGATTATATACTTTCGGGGACAAATATAAAGTATAAAAAACTGTTTCACAAATTTTGCCGTCAAACAGAACAAATCAGGCATGCGAATGACCTTTATCCGCTGTCAAAATACTCCGACATTTGCAACCGGAAAAATAAAATACCCAATTGAGCTATGAATACAAAGTATTTAGTTGTACTGATTGTTCCGTTTCTCCTCGTTGGATGTCGGAGCAACGAAAAGGCCGACCGCGCCGGGCAGGCCACTCATGTGGAAGTAATGGAAATCGGTAATATGTCAACGTCCGCAAACCGGCGTTTCTCCGGTACCGTTGAGGAAGAAGACGGAGCCGCATTGAGTTTTTCCGTACCAGGCACGGTGCAGCACATTTATGTGCACACCGGGCAAACCGTCAGCAAAGGACAGTTGATTGCTACCGTCGATCCGACATTGTTGCAAAGCAGTTATAATGTAGCAAAGGCTACTCTTGACCAGGCACGGGATGCTTATGAGCGATTGAAAGTGCTCTATGAAAAGAAGAGTTTGCCTGAGATCAAATGGATAGAAATGCAGAGTAAACTGGAGCAGGCACAATCGATGGAGGAAATGGCACAGAAAAATTTGAATGACTGCCGGCTGACAGCTCCTTTTGGTGGAGTGGTGGCTGAAAAATGTGCGGAAGCAGGCCAGAATATTCTGCCTGGCATTCCTGTTATAAAACTGATGTCTGTCAGTCAGGTCAAGGTAAAAGTTCCCGTACCCGAAGCAGACATTTCCCATATAGAAAAGGGCAGTCGTGCCTGGGTGCGGATTCCTGCCGCTGGTGATGCTTGTATAGAAGGAAAGGTGGTGGAAAAGGGTGTCGTGGCTCATCCGTTGTCACGTTCCTACGAAGTAAAAATAGCGATAGACAACAAGGACCGTTCCTTTTTTCCCGGAATGGTGACGGAAGTTTACATTGACGACAGCAGTCGGCGGAGTGCGGTGGTTATTCCGGCGCATATAGTCCAAACCGACGAAAACAACCGCCATTTTGTATGGCTCCACCAAAAGGGAAAAGCCTTCCGACGGGTAGTGGAATGTGGTGAATTTACCGCACAAGGAGTTATCATAGAGTCGGGACTCGCTCCGGGTGAACAGGTCATTATTTCCGGACAACATAAGGTTTGTGAAGGCTGTCCCGTTACACTTCACCCCTAGGAAAAAGAAAAGTAGATAACGTTTATTACATGCAGAAAACATGAGTCAGAAAAAACGTAACGCCGTAGAATGGGCCATGCACTATCGTCAGATTGTCATCCTGGCCGTGTGCTGTCTGGTAGCTTTCGGTATTTACAGCTTACCGCAAATGCGGAAAAATGAATTTCCCGACTTTACCGTTCGTCAAGGATTGGTGGTAGCTGTTGCGCCAGGCAACACTTCAGAGGAAATGATTCAACGTGTCACCCGGCCGTTGGAAAACTATATTTTCAGTTATAAGGAGGTGAAAAAGGAAAAGACCTTTTCCACTAATCGCGACGGTATCGTTTACATCCAGGTGGAGCTTAACGATGATGTCAATAACAAGGATGAGTTCTGGAGCAAATTTAAACACGGCATCGCCGACTTTAAGACTCAGCTGCCGGCCAATGTGCTTGCGGTGCAAGTGCTCGATGATTTCGGTGACACCTCGGCGCTATTGGTTACGATGGAAAGCGAGGACAAGACTTACCGTGAGTTGAAAGAGTATATGGACAACCTGCAGGACCGTTTGCGTACGGTTCAGAGTGTTGGGCGCATGAGCGTATCGGGTATGCGGAAAGAGCAGATTAGTGTTACGCTTGATCCTTTCCGTCTGTCAAAATACGGACTGAATGAGCAACTGCTTGCGACACGTCTCTTTGCCAAAGGATTCCACAGTACGGGCGGGCGTCTCAAGACAGAAGCCTATACACAGCCGATTTATATCGCCGAATCGCTTAATACGGTTTATGATATACAGGAGATGATTGTCTATACAGACCCGTCGGGCAACTACGTACGTTTGAAGGATATAGCCCGGGTGGAAAGGGAATACGCGCCGGCTGAAAGCTATATCACCAACAACGGAAAGAAATGCCTCCTGCTCAGCATTGAAATGAAGAAAGGACAGAATATTGTCGAGATGGGCAAAGAGGTTAACCGGATACTTGAAGATTTTGAACAAAAACTTCCAGCCGATGTAAAGATATTCCGTATTACCGACCAAAGTGTGGTGGTCAATGACAGTGTAACCAATTTCCTGCACGAGTTGCTCATTGCCATTGCCGCAGTGATAGTCGTGGTTATGTTGTTGCTGCCGGTCAGAGTAGCCTTGGTGGCGGCATCAACCATACCCATTACGATATTTATTTCGTTAGGTCTCTTCCATGCCTTCGGGATAGAACTGAATACCGTAACGTTGGCCGCACTGATTGTGACGTTGGGTATGATTGTGGACAATTCCATTGTCATTATCGACAATTATCTGGAGAAAATAGCCGAGGGGCAATCGCGTTGGCACGCGTCCATTGAGAGTACGACACACTTTTTCAAATCTATTTTCTCGGCCACATTAGCTATCAGTATCACTTTCTTCCCGTTTCTCATCATCACAGAAGGGCTGGTACACGACTTCCTGTTGAGCTTCCCCTGGGCAATAACTCTGATACTTGGCATTTCCTTACTCGTAGCCGTATTGCTGGTACCGTTCATGCAGTTTTATTTTATTCGGAAACCCATAAAAGAGAGACAAGGTGCTGACAAAAAATTTTCTTTTCTTGACCTGTTGCAGTCTTTCTACGACAGAATACTTGGATTATGTTTCCGTTTTCCGAAAACTGTTACGGGAATAGGGGTGGCAGCCATTGCCTGCGGAGCCGTCATGCTGGCACGTCATCCGCAAACCATGCTGCCTACAGCCGACCGTAATCAGTTTGCCGTGGAAATCTATTTGCCTACAGGCAGTTCGCTGGAAGCGACCGCACAAATCGCCGACAGTTTGGAACATCTCATACGGCAGGACCCTCGAATTGTATCGGTCACTTCTTTTAAGGGCTGTAATTCTCCACGTTTCCATGCCTCTTATGCGCCTCAGATACCTGGTAGCAACTTTGCCCAATTTATTGTCAATACCAAAGGGATTAAGGAAACTGTAGAAGTTCTGGATGAATTGGCACCCAAGTATACTCATTATTTTCCAGGTGCTACCATAAAGTTCAAACAATTGATTTACAGTTTGGCCAATTATCCAGTGGAAGTCCGGCTGTATGGGGAAAATCCTGATAGCCTGAAGGCGAATGCCATGAAAGTTGAGGCCATGATGCGTAGAATGCCGGAAATACAGCATGTGCGTACGGACAGAAACGAACCGTTAGCTGCTGCTGAAGTCAGATTAAAGGAAGATGAGGCCAGCCGTTTGGGCGTCAGTAACCTTTCTCTGGAGAGCATTTTGGCTTTGCGTTATGGAAAGGGACTGCCACTGACAAGTTTGTGGGAAGACGACTATGACCTACCGGTTGTCGTTAAAAGTACCCGTAGTGAAAGCGGAACGCCGGAAGACTTGATGAACGAGCAGATACCCGTTTACGGTGGAATGAGTTATGTACCGCTTCGGCAGATTGCAGAGGTGAAACCTGTCTGGAAGGACGGGCAGACGGTACGCCGCAATGGAATACACATCATTACCATACAAGGTGAGCCCAAGCGTGGGTTGAACACGTTGGAAGTCAATGCCCGCGTAAATGAGAATATCCGTCAACTGCATCTTTCGCCTGATGTGTCAGTGGTTTATGGCGGAGAACTGGAAGAGAATACAGAAAACATGCCCAAAAGTCTGACAGGACTGCAGATTGCCGCTGTCATGATTTTCTTCATCCTGTTGGCACATTTCCGCCGCATCAATCTCGCACTTCTTGTGTTTGTCAGCATGGGACTGTGTGTGTTTGGCACAGCCATAGGTTTGCGTGTTATGCATCTGGACTATGGCGTTACCTGCGTTTTGGGTATTACTAGTCTGATGGGCATCATTGTTCGTAACGGCATCATCATGGTGGATTATGCTGAGGAGTTGCGCGAAACGGAGAAATTGAATGTTAAGGAGGCCATCTACCATTCTGCCTCACGCCGTATGCGACCGATTTTTCTGACTTCTGCGGCAGCATCAATGGGAGTCGTTCCGATGATTTTGGGAGGCAGCGGGTTGTGGATGCCGATGGGAACAGTCATCTTTTTCGGTACGCTGATTACCATGATTTTCCTGTTGACGGTACTTCCGGTGGGCTATTGGATGATATTCCGTGGTTCTACGCCGAAGCGTCGCATTGCCGAACAACTCGAAATGCAATAAAAACAAGTCTCACTTCTTAATTTCAAAATAATGAATCTCAGATTATTTTTCACGTGTAGTTTGTTGGCCGTATCTGCCATCACTTCATGTGCGCAAGGGATACGGATGCTCACATTAGAGGAATGCAAGGAAATGGCGCGGAAATACAATACGGATATCCGAACTGGAAAAATTGATATCGACGCCGCGCGGCAAACACAGAAGGAAGCCTACACCAAGTATTTCCCGACAGTCAGTGCCGACGGTGCTACATTCAGAGCCGATGACGAGCTGATAAAAGGGACGGTACCTCCATTGCCGCCTTTGGGTATTACCTCACCTCTTGAGATAGGTACTATGGAAAAAGGAAATCTGTTCTCCGTATCTGTGGTACAGCCAATATTTGCCGGCGGACAGATTGTACATTCCAACCGACTGGCCAAGACTGCGGTAGAAGCTTCACGCTTGCAACTGGAAATGACCACGGACCGTGTGGAATTGGAAACCGAAACGCTTTATTGGAAAATAGTTTCGTTGAAGGAAGCGGAGAAGACGCTCAATGTGTTGGACTCTCTGCTTAGCTCCCTGCATAAGGATGTGAGCCTGGCCGTGGAAACCGGTATCACCACACGCAATGACTTACTTACGGTGCAACTGAAACAAAATGAGTTGAACAGTAATCGTTTACAAGTCGAAAACGGAAAGGTCCTCTCGCGCATGGCATTGTGCCAGTACATAGGCATTCCTCTGGATTCGGCTGCCTTCATCGATGTAGCGGATTTGGTGTTCGAAATCCGGAATCCTCTCGGTTGCAAAGCCGATCATGGGCATGCACTCTATTCTCTTCCCGGTTACAGGCTGTTAGAGAAAAATGTAGAAGTACATCAGTTGAAACGGAAAATCAGTCTGGGACAAATGCTTCCCACGGTCGGTTTGGGAGCTTCCTATACTTATGAGGATCTCATGTTTGAGAAAAGCCGCAACCATTTGGCTCTGATGGCAACCGTTCGAATTCCTCTGTCTGACTGGTGGGGTGGTTCACACAAAATCAAGCGGTCGCGTCTGGAGGAAAGTAAGGCTGTTCTTCAGCGGCAGGATGGAAGCGAGAAATTGCAGTTAAAAATGCAGCAGAGCTGGAATTTGCTGACGGAATCCTATGAGCAAATCACATTGGCTGAGGCGGCAGTGGATGAAGCGGAAGAAAATTTGCGTATTCAGACGGATAATTATAAAAACGGTATTACAACACTTTCTGAATTGCTTGACGCGCAGGGCCTTTATCAGAAAAGTCGCAACCGTTATGCTGATGCCTGCATTGACTATCAGATGAAGACCACTCAATATTTGCAGGATACCGGTCAGTGAACCGGCTTCTTTCTGCCGGTTGCAGAGCGGATGTGCGCCAGAACTATGTCTCACGGAATGGGCCGGCCTTATGAGCGGCCGGCGGAGCATCTGCAGTTCAGGGTGAAGATGTAAGAATTTTGCAGAGGGACTATTTGATGCGGGGTAGACCGGAGAATCCGGCATTCAGTGTGGCAGGAATATCTGCTGGAGGCTTTGCTGTTACAAAGCCGTTTTTCAGGTGGAGAGCCGGGGCCTGTGTTTCTGTTTTATCGCAATCGGGCGACGGCGGCCACTCCCTCAATGTCGGGTTCGAAGTCCTGCAGTTCGTCGGTGGTCACCGGATGGCGTTGCAGCAGGAAGCGTGTCATTTGTCCGCGGCACATCTTCGTATAGATGACGACGGTGCGCCATCGTCCTTCCTGCATGACCTTGAATTCCGGCGTAATCACCTGCACTTCCCGGCATACGCGGCGCCAGTCGAAGAGGCGTTTCATTTCGGCACTGGCCAGATTGACCAGGATGCCGTCGTCGGCCTTGACGGCGCGGATGAGGTGGTCGGTGAGCAGGGGCTGCCAGTAGTCGAAGCGTGTGGGGCCGTCTTCGTCGGGCAGGCGCACGTTGCCCTCCAGCCGGTAAGGGCGGATGGCGTCGAAGGGGCGCAGCAGTCCGTAGAGGAAGGAGGTGATGAAAAGATGCTGCTGGGCATATTCCAGGTCGGCCCGCACCAGGCGCTCGGGCGCTATCTGTCGGAACACGATGCCGGTGTAGGCGGCAAGGGCCGGCAGTTCGGGCGTGCCGGCATCAAAAAAGTGGCCGTAGCGCAGTGCGTTTTCTGCGGCGATTTTGGCATTGACATGGAGCGTGACCTGCAAGTCTGCTGGCGAAAGGGCGGCCAGCTGGCGCACGGCAGCCTCTGCCTCGCCGGCGAAGGCCGGTGTGGTGGTGAAGGGGATGTCGGCATCGACGGCTCCCATGGTTTTGGCGCAGGATATGAGTATTTGCATATTGGCAGTGCGTTGGGGGAGAAACCGGGTGTTGGGGCGCGTCAGCCCTTGCGTTCCAGTTCCTGGAGTTCTTCCATTTTCTTGCTGGCCAGAAATTCGTAGACGCCGCAGAGATGTTCGCGCACGCGTCCGTGGCCGAATTCGTAAACCTTGCTGGCCAGTCCGTCGAGGAAGTCGCGGTCGTGGCTGACGCAGATGAGCGTACCGTCGAAGTCGAGCAGTGCCTGCTTGAGGATGTCCTTGGTCTTGAGGTCAAGGTGGTTGGTCGGCTCGTCGAGGATTAGGAGATTGACGGGTTCCAGCAGCAGCTTCATCAGCGCCAGGCGGGTGCGCTCGCCGCCGGAGAGCACTTTCACCTTCTTTGTGCTGGCTTCGCCGCCGAACATGAAGGCGCCGAGCAGGTCGCGTATCTTGTTCCGGATTTCCCCCTTGGCTACGTCGTCGATGGTTTGGAACACCGTGAGGTTCTCGTCGAGCAGCGAGGCCTGGTTTTGTGCGAAGTAGCCTATCTGCACGTTGTGTCCCAGCTGCAATTGTCCTTCGTGTTCCAGTTGTCCCATGATGCACTTTACCAGGGTGGATTTTCCCTCGCCGTTGCGGCCCACGAAGGCCACTTTGTCGCCCCGCTCGATGGTGAGGTTGACGCCGGAGAAAATACGCTTTTCGCCGAAGGCCTTGCCCACGCCGTCCATGATGACGGGATACTGTCCCGAGCGCGGGGAGGGCGGGAACTTCAGGCGCAGTGCCGATGTGTCCTCCTCGTCCACTTCCACCAGTTCAAGCTTTTCGAGCATTTTTACGCGGCTCTGCACCTGGAACGTCTTGGAATATGTGCCCTTGAACCGCTCGATGAAGTCCTTGGTCTCCTGAATCATCTTTTGCTGCTCCTCCCATTGTTTCAGTTGCTGCTCGCGGCGTTCGGCCCGCAGTTGGAGGTATTGGCTGTAGGGCACCTTGTAGTCGTAGATGCGGCCCATGGTCACCTCAATGGTACGCGTGGTGATGTTGTCCACGAACTTGCGGTCGTGGCTGATGACGACGACCGCCTTTCCGTTGCTGATGAGAAAGTCCTCCAGCCATCCGATGGATTCGATGTCGAGATGGTTGGTCGGCTCGTCGAGCAGGAGCACGTCGGGCTTGCGGAGCAGCATCTTCGCCAGTTCGATGCGCATGCGCCATCCGCCGGAAAATTCGCTGGTCTGCCGGTCGAAGTCCTTGCGCTCGAATCCGAGGCCGAGGAGTGTTTTCTCCACATCTTCCTCAAAGTGCGTCATGTCGATGGCATAGAACTTTTCGCTTTTTGTCGCCACCTCTTCAATCAGCGCCATGTATTCGTCGCTTTCGTAGTCGGTGCGTTCGGCCAGCTGGCGGTTGAGCGCTTCGATTTCGGCTTCCATCTCGTGCAGGTGGGCAAAGGCTTGCGACGTTTCTTCGAAAACGGTGCGTCCGTCCTCAGTCATGAGGTGCTGGGGCAGGTAGGCAATGACCGTGTCCTTGGGGGCCGATACCGTGCCACGGGTGGGCTGGCGCACACCGGCCAGGATTTTCAGCAGGGTGCTCTTGCCTGCACCGTTCTTGCCCATGAGGGCGATGCGGTCTTTTTCGTTGATGACAAAGGAAATGTCACTGAAGAGGGTGGTGCCGCCGAATTCAACGGCAAGTCCGTCAACTGATACCATAAGAATAAGAGGGGTTTGTTGGATTTTTGCCTGCAAATTTACGGATTTCCCCTCAGATTGCAAAACGGGGGCGGCGGCCATCCTTTTGCGCTTCGCGAAAAAACGGGGCCGCCGCTTTCCCCGGGCAGAGTCCTTGGGAAAGCGGCGGCCGATGCGCCTTAGCTGGAAGAGGCGTGCCGTTGTTTGGGCATCCTTCTCCTTTGGGGGTTATTCTGCTTTTCTCTTTTGTCCTATTGGAAGATGTGCGGGCCATAGCTCCACCCCATCATCTGGTAGAAGGCCGGTTCGCCCTGCATGCGCTTGACAAAATCGGAATAGTTGCGCTGTGCCTGTGGGGTCCAGCCGGCTTCGGCCACGGCCGCCAGGCGCGGGAGCATCAGGTATTGCAGGCAGTCGGCGGTTTCCACCCATTCACTCCAGAAGTTGGCCTGCACGCCCAGATAGCGTGGCTGCAAGGCTTCCTGTACGCCGGCTGCGGGGACGTAGGCATAGACGGCTTCTACCGTTTCGCTGCCGTTTCCCTGTGTCCGGGGTTCAAAGGGGCCTTTGGCCTGCCGGCGGTTGATGTAATAAGGAATCTGCGGGGAGAGAATGGTGTTCATGCCGGCTTCGGCGGCTTGCCGGGCTGCGCGGTCGGCACCCACCCAGGCCATGATGGTGATGTCCTTTCCCAGACCGGCCGTGTTGCCGTGGAGCACCTCGTTCCAGAATACCAGCTGGCGCTGCTCGCCGGCCGGTTTGCTGGCAATGTGTGCCTGGAGGTCTTCGTAAAAGTTAAGTTGCAGGTCGCGGTAGTTTTTCGACCCGATTTTTTTCAGCAGCGCCTGGCATTCGGCATTCTTTTCCCATTTGACGGTGGGGCATTCGTCGCCGCCCAGATGGATGTAACGGAAGGGGAAGATGGTGATGAGTTCGTCGATGATGTTGCGGGCCAGCCGGCGTGCCTCCGGCTTGGCTACGTTGATGACGTCGGTCGACACTCCCTGCGAGAGCCACACCTCGTGCGGCTGGTCCGGGTCGCAGGCCAGCCATTCGGGATAGGCGGCTACGGCCGCCTGCGAATGTCCCGGAATGTCGATTTCGGGAATGATTTCGATGAAGCGTTCGCGGGCGTATCTGACAATTTCACGGGCCTGCTCCTGGGTGTAGTATCCGCCGTAGCGCAGTCCGTCTGTTTTCACGTTGCCCCAGGCCAGGCGTTTGCTGTTTCGCCAGGCGCCGACCGAGGTCAGTTTGGGTGCCGACTTGATTTCCAACCGCCAGCCCTGGTCTTCGGTGAGGTGCCAGTGGAAGCGGTTCATCTTGTAGGTGGCCATCATGTCGAGCACCGCCTTGACGGCTTCCATGCCGAAGAAGTGGCGGCCCTCGTCGAGCATGAAGCCACGCCAGCCGAAGCGGGGAGCGTCCTCAATGCTCACGGCGGGTACCTTCCATACCGGGTAGCGGTTGTCGCGCTGTCCGGCGAGCACGTTGCGCGGCATGAGTTGCTGCAGAGTCTGGAGCGCATAGAAGAATCCGGCGGGCCGTGAGGCTTCGATGCTGATGTCGTGCGGGGTGACGCGCAGGCGGTAGGCTTCGGGGCCCAGGTCGGTTGCCAGCCGAAGCCGGATGTCGGCGCGGCCGGTCTGTGCGGTGGGCAGCAGTTCCACGCCGGTTGCGGTTTCAAAGTTCTTTTCGAATCGGGCAAATACCTGTTTCACGCTGTCGCCTTCGTAGGCGGGTACCGCAAAGCGGGTTTTTCCCTTGAACTGGAAGAATCCTTCTCCCGCCTCCATGTGCGCGGGGCGTGGAACTACTGAAAGTTCCTGCGCCCGCAGCGGACCGGCGATGCATGCCGCCAGGCATGCGGCGATAAGTGTCTTTTTCATTGAAATGATAGGAATAAAGATGAGTAGTGTTTGCCGTGTCAGCAGGGGCCGGCTGGAGGCCTTCACGGCTTCTGCCGGCCTGTTGGCGTTGACGTGGCTTTTTATTTCAGTCGCAGCGTGCGTTCCAGTGTTTGCTGGTTACGCCATATTTTCAGGGTCACCGTTGTGGGGTTGTTCTGTTTGAGCCATTGCTGCAAGGCTCTCACGTTGGGCATAGGCTCCTTGCCGATGGCGAGAATGACGTCGTTCTGTTTCAGTCCGGCCAGTCCCCATTTGCTGTCGGGTGCCACATCCTTCACCAGTACCCCCTCGCGGTCCTTCAGGCCGGTGGCCGACTGTTCTCCCAAGGTTTCGATGTTTTTCACCCGGCATCCGCCCAGTTCGGTCAGCGTGTTGCCGGTGGAGGAGGCGGTTGCCTTCAACTGCGGGAAGGCCGGTTGTTTGGCCACGGCTTTCAGTTGCGGAAGCGTAACGCCGAATTGGTTCATGGGGAAGTTCCGGAAGCCGATGCCGAGTGCCGCCGAGCCTTCTGCCACGCGGTAGTCGCCGCTGGACGGGTCGACAAACTGCGGGTTGCCCGAAATGGAATTGGCGTCGCATCCGTTCTTGCCGAAGCGCAGGCGGCTGTTGTCCTCGGACAGGTAGAAGTTGGCATCCATCAGTTTTCCCCATGTCCCGTCGGCAGGTATGCAGACGTTCATGCCTATTTCCTTGTAGGCATCGTGGAGAATGTTGTGTGCGAAGACGTCCTGGCTGTTGGCGTACCATACGTGCGGATGCAGCGAATTGTTGACAATGATGTTGTTGGTAACGATGCGGTCGTAGCCTTCGCGCAGTTTGAGTCCGCCGCTGAGCAGGAGGTTGTTGTAGATGCGGTAGCAGCTGGAACCGTCGTCGAGGTCGATGTCCCATCCGTGGTCGCAGCGCCAGCGGTTGTTGCGGAGAATGGTGGGAGCGAGAATGTCAAGGTAGGGCAGGCCGGGAGAGCGTTCCACTTCGCGGCTGGTGGTCCTGATGTCGGGCGACCAGTAACGGTCGCGTCCCCAGGAGTTGAAACTGCCGTGGTCGCTGGTTTCGAGCACGGTGTTGAACACGTCGCAGAATTCTATTACGTGTCCTCCGTAGCTGCCTTCGCTGATATTGATGCCGGCCCGCGGCACGTCGAAGATGGAAGTGTGGGCCACGGTGATGTGGTAGGACATGGAAATCTGCACGGGAGCCGTTTGTTTCTCTACGCGGCCGGTGCGGGTGATGACGCATTCTTCCACGCGGCAGTCGGCCGGATAGTTGTCGCCTTTGGTGCCGGGCGTGCGGTCGAGCGTACGGTAGTTTTGCGGACCGTAGCGGAACAGCGGACTGCGCAGGTCGGCCGGGTCGCCGACGAAGGCCACGCCATTGGCCCCGCTGTCGTGGATGTAACAGCCGTAGATTTCGGCACGGCGGTTGTAGCAGTTGACGAGGATGGCATTTCCGCCCACCTGGTCGAACTCACAGTGGCGCACGGAGCAGTCGTGCGTTCCCTCCATGATGACACTGGCTCCGCGGTAGATGGTCCAGTCGCTGCGCAGGAGCGGTTCGCGGTTTTCCATGAAGGTGCGCGCGGAGTGACGGAAGATGAGGCCTTGCCAGCTGACGTGTTCGACGGGGCGCTCACGGCTGCCGCGCATTTCCACCAGGTGCTTGAGACGTACTCCTTCGACGGTGGCTTTCTTCATGGACTGTCCTTTTTCGGGGTAATAGTAGAGGCGTTGTGCTTCGGAGTCGTAGAACCATTCTCCGGGCTGGTCCAGTTCCTCGAATACGTTTTCCACGATGCGGTAAACGCCGTGCATGGCCGAGGGGCGGTTGTTCTGCCATCCGCCTTCGAGTTGCAGGTTGCCCTGTTCGTCTTTCCCCTTGACTAGCCAGTGCATGTCGCCCCACAGTGCGGCGTGCATGGCGTGCACGTAGGCACCGGCCGGTTGTTTCCAGCGTTGCGGACGCCGGGAGAGGAAAAGGTCGGTGGCCGAGTCGGCGCGGGCGGAATGGGAAAGGTCCCAGGCGTCGAACACGTTTTTGCCGGGCACAATGTTCGGATAGCGCGCCATGGGGCGGCGCACACCGTCGACATAGAGCTGGTCGAAGCCGTCGACGGCCTGTTCCATCTGTGCGCTCCATATGCCGTTGCGCCCCTTTTTCCAGCGGAGCTGGAGAGGCATGCCGCCGCTGAGAACGGCCTTGCCGGGATGCTGTGCGCGGTAGACCACGGGATGTTTGGCTGTGCCCGACATTTCGGCTGTCACACGGATGGTCTGTGGCAGATAGTGTGTGCCGTCCATGAAGAGGAAGTGCACGGTGCGGCGGCCGTAGTGGCCGGCGGCGAGGCGCTGGGCGGTTTCGACCGTGCGCACCGGTGCTGCGGCAGTTCCGGCATTGCTGTCGGCTCCTTGCGGGGAGATGTAGATTTCAAGCGTGTCCTGCAGGGCGTGTGCGGGCAGGCATAGAACGGCAAGGAGACTGAACAGCAGTAGCCTTCTGCGGTGTGCGGCATTTCTGACGTGGTTTTTCATAATCTGTTCGTAAGGGAATGTTTGTGTTGAGAATTATCGGTTTTTGGGCACAATGGTCGTGCCGGACGGGGACGCCCTGTGCCGGCATGGCTGTATCGACTGTAAAAGTAAGCATTTTTCCGGAACTTTCCGGTGAATGAGCATTTTAATTCCGAAAGGGCGAAGAAGGGAGAGCGGCAGTGCGAAAGGAACTGGTGTTCCCAATTTTGCTGTCACTGCCGGCGCGCCACGGTGATATTTGCTTTTTCCTTGTGCCCGTAGTGTCGGACGGCAGCCCTTTTGCTATCCAAACAAATGCGCCGTCAGGACCGGAAAGTCGGAATATATTCTTACATTTGCAGCGCTGCCGTTCTTGCGGCGGCAACCGGCGTTGTGCGCCCCGTCATTCTTTATCCCAAATTGTTGCGCTGATGACTACTTATCTTGTTATCCTTCTTCTGGCCGTTGTCGGCAGTTTTGTGCAGCGTGTCAGCGGTTTCGGCTTCGGCATCTTTGTCATGATGTTTCTGCCTTACGTACTGCCCTCTTTCGGCGAGTGCATCACGCTTTCCGGACTGTTGGCCGGAACCACGTCGCTGGTGGTGGCTCTGCGCCATCTGCGCAGTGTACGCTGGAAGGAGATGACTGTGATTTTTGCCGCCAACATCATTCTTTCGTTCTTTACGATTAAGTATATGGCCGGGCTGGGCAACGCTACGCTGAAGAGCATTCTGGGGGCCATGCTTGTGGGAGTGGGGCTTTATTCCCTCTTTCTGCAGGGGCGCCACCGGCTGACGGCCCGTTCGTGGGGCGTGCAGGCCGGGGTGGGAGCCTTGAGCGGCATCATGGGAGGAGCCTTTGCCATTCCCGGTCCGCCCGTTGTGCTTTATTCCATCGGCTTTTTTGAGGACAAACGGGAATATATCGCCACGCTGCAGGCCTTCTTTTTCCTGAGCAATGTGTTCTATGCCCTGTTTCGGGCGCAGGCCGGTTTTTTCACGGAGCATACCCTTTTCTACTGGTTGCTGGGGCTGGCGGGACTGGCTGTGGGGATGTGGCTGGGCGCCCTCTGCTTTGAGCGCATCAGCGGGCGGATGCTGAAGAAGGTGGTCTACGTGATGATGATTGTCAGCGGTGTGACTGCCATGCTGTGAAGTGGAGCCTGCTCCGGCGGACTCGTCTTTGGATAGGATAAAATCAATGTTTGTATGTTAGGAACTATTGTCAATACACTTACCATTATTGCCGGCAGTGCGGTCGGCAGTTTTGCCAAGCGCGGCATCCGCCGCGAGTATCAGCAGGCCATGTATCGTGCCATGGGTTTCTCCGCCCTGCTTCTGGGTGTGGGTACCTTTGCCAACCGCCTGCCGCAGAGCGAGTTTCCCGTACTCTTCATCGTGAGTATGGCCATTGGCACCTTCGTGGGGAGTGCCGTCAATCTTGCGGGGCGTTTTGACCGGCTGGTGAAGCGCTTTTCCCAGTCCAACCTGTCTGAGGGCCTTTCCACCGGCATCCTGCTGTTTTGTGTCGGAACGCTTTCCATGGTGGGGCCGGTGATGAGTGCACTCTATGGCGACCATACCTATCTGTTTACCAATGCAACGCTCGATCTCGTGACCTCGGCCGTGCTGGCGAGCACATACGGGTTTGGCATTGCGCTGGCGGCACCGGTGCTGTTTCTCTTCCAGGGCAGCATTTACCTGCTGACCTCATTGGCCGGCAGCATCATTCCCGACGCGCTTATGACGGAGGTTTCCATCGTGGGCGGTGTGCTGATAGCCAGTTCCGGATTTTCCATCCTGCAGCAGAAGGACTATCAGACACTCAATATGCTTCCCGCCTTGCTCGTTCCCGTTGCCTTCTATGCCTTGAAGGCGCTGGTGGTGTAGACCGGATGCGGCGCGTGTACCCGTTGGCGACGCCTTTCCGGCGGTAACGCCGGTTTTGCGGCGACCGTCTTCGTCTTGTGACGGGATGTGGAGCCGGCCGGTAATGCTGCGGCTTTCGATTGTTAACGGAAGTTAATCGAAATTTGGATTTCAGCCTTTTTTGTATTATCTTTGCAATAGCTGCAGGCAGCAGGGGATGGCCGTCATCGCCCTGCTGCCTTTTTTCTGCGTAAAAGTGGATTTCGGGACGGCCGAACAGGAAAAACAGTCAGTACTTTAGAAAAAACAGTCCTTACTTTTGTAAAATCTGTGCCGGATTCCCGAAAAATTCTCCCGACATCAGGTTGCAGAGTGACCGGCCGGGAGGTCTTAATCCGCATCTTCCTTCGCAGAAGTCAGTTTTCCCAACGGCAGGAATCGTTATTTTTTTATAAAAAAAGTTATGTGAAAGGACTTCCCGGAGGGTGGAACAGATGCTTGCTATGTATGTTGGCGGTTGCAGCGTAGACAGGGGAACGGGCAGACAGAAAAATGATTTTGAGGGAAATGCGGGGCTGCCGTCGGTCGGTTCGGAGAAAAACGCTATATTTGCGACAGTTGCGGGGCTGCCGTTCTTCACGGATGCGGCCGACGTGTGAACAAAGCGTAGCGGGAAATGGAAAAAGGAAAGAGCAAAGGGCCCCGTTTCTTCCCTTGCCTGTTGTCGGGCATGCTGGGAGGAACCGTGCTGGGCGCGGCGATGGGAAAACTGGCGGTGGGCATAGCCCTGGGAAATATGCTGGGCATTATGTATTATCTGCTCTCCGGACCGAAAAATGAGGCCCCGGGAGAGGACAACGAAGAAAAGATTTCCTGAAAAACATGAATGTGATGAAAGAGAAACATCTTTTGACGAACGGGAACAGACTGGCCGCAAAACTTCAGCGGCTGGCTTTGGCCGTATGTCTGCTGACGGCGATCTGTGCCTGTCAGGGGGCGGACGAATCGCATGTGGGGCCTTCGCTGAAAGTGCTCACCTGGAATGTCTGGCATGGCGGTCATTCGGAAGAATATCCGGAACGGGGCTGTGAAGGTACCATCGGCATGCTGAAAGCCAGCGGGGCCGATGTTATCACAATGGTGGAAACGTATGGAGCCTCCAATCGCGTGGCCGATTCGCTGGGATATTATCACCGGCTTATATCCAACAACCTGAGCATCTACAGCCGTTATCCTATCGTGGAGACGTATACTTATCCCGACTCCATCGCTACGTTTAATTTCGGTGGAGTGATGATTGATGTCGGTGGAAGGCGGGTGAGGGTATTCGATACCTGGCTTCACTATCTGCCTGATGCGACGGAGGTGCCGACCGATTCGACGGAACAGGCCATCATTGCATGGGAATGCTCCGGGACGCGCGATGAGGAAATAAGGCGCATCCTTTCTACCCTCCGGCCCTACCTGAACGAAGCGGACAGCATTCCCGTAATTATGAGTGGTGACTTCAACACCCATTCGCATCTTGACTGGACTGCGGCCACCCGGCAACTTTATCGGCATGGAGGCGCCGTGGTGCGCTGGCCGGTTTCCGTGGCCATGGAGCAGGCGGGCTTCAAGGACAGTTTCCGCGAAATCTATCCCGATGCGGCACAGCACATCGGAACGACCTGGCGCTATGCCGGCGAGGAGCCCAACCGTTCCGACCGGATTGACTACATTTACTATACGGGGAAAAAGCTGAAAGCCGTCGCTTCCGAAACGCACAACGGCCTGCTGGGCGAACCTTACACTTTCCGCGGGCGGGAGTTTCTTTATGCTTCCGACCATGGATTCGTGCTGACGGAATTCAAGTGGGACAGGTAGAGCGGAAGAAGGGGCTGCCGGGAGCCGGTTGGGCAGACCTGTACTCCTTAGGCAGTTCTCTGTCTTTGCGGGTGAAAAAAGCGGAGCGTGACAGGCAGCAATCACTTCAGCAGCATGCCATTAATGAATTGCTGAAAATGGTCCAGGTACAATTCTCCGACAGGAACGTATGTGTTTTTGTCAAATATAATCCTGTTGTTTTCTACGACGCGGATCTTCGACAGGTTGACAATGAAGGAACGGTGCACCCGCATGAACATTCGGACGGGCAGGGCTTCCTCCAGTTTCTTTAAAGTCAGTTGCGCCAGGACAGGTCCTTTCAGGTCGGTATATATCTTTACATAGTCACGGCAGCTTTCCAAATACAGGATATCTTCAAAGTTGATGCGTATGGTCTTGTATTCAGACCGGATGAAAAGATAGTCCTGGGCAGGAAAAACATTAGTGCCCGGCTCATCCTGACTGAAGTATCGCTCTTTCACCTTATTCACGGAGTTCAGAAAATCACTGAACCCGAATGGCTTTAGGAGGTAATCGGCGGCATCAAGCCGGAAACCCTCGTATGCGTGCTCGCTATATGCGGTAGTGAAGATGACTTTGATTTCCTTGTTCAACGACTTGGCCAGGTCCAGACCGTTCATGTCAGGCATGTTGATGTCAGTAAAAACTAAATCAATCTGATGCTCCTGAAGAAACAGACAGGCCTTTACCGCGTTCACAAAAGAGCCTTCCAGCTCTAGGAACGGCACCATTCTTATGTAGTCTTCCAGTTGCTTGACAGCAAGCGGCTCGTCGTCAATGGCGATGCATTTTATCATAGGGGGACAGTTAAACATACAACATATTCTTTCTCCGTCGGGTTTATCTCCAGGTGATAATCGTCGTGATATTCAAGTTCCAGTCTTTTGACCGTGTTCTTGAGTCCTATACCTTCATGCCCGGTACCCCTCTTTGCATGGTTGGAATTGACAATCCGGCATTGGAGATGATTGGCATCCGGATATTTGAAGTAAATTTTGATGTAACTTTGCTCACACATGCTGATGCCATGCTTGAAGGCATTCTCTATGAGCGAGATGAACAGCAGGGGAGGAATCATCCGATTGCAGTCTTCCGTGGGAATATGACATTCAATCAGAATGTCTTCCGGAAATCTCATCCTCATCAGTTCTATGTAGTTCTGAATAAAATTCATTTCTGCGCGCAGAGGTACAAGCCGGTGTTTTGTGTCATAGAGCAGGTGGCGCATCAGTCTGGAAAGCGAGAGGATACTCTCCTTGGCAAGGACCGGGTTATGGTCTACCAGTACATGAATATTGTTCAGCGTATTCATAAAGAAATGAGGGCTGATCTGCTGTTTAAGGAAATCCAGTTCCAGTTGCAGGGATGCTTTCATCCCCTCTTCCTGTGCCTTGAGCTTTTTCTGCTGGATAAAATAGCCTTTGAGCAACATGTTGAAGACCACAATCAGAACAGCGAAAAGAAGTTGGTTCTCATAGACCATCTCATTCCATATTCTTCTGAATGCAGGGCCATTTTCCAGATTTCCTTTCGCAGGTGGTTGCAATAGTTCCGTTCGGTCGGGAAAGTGGTTTCCCATCAAATATCTGTTTAGCCTTTTGGTTCCGTCAAACAGGTACGTTGTGATTACAAACGCGAGGAGCAGTCCCGCCAGATAGGATTTACGCCTTCTGCGGAAAAACAGTTTAGGCAACAGCAGAAAGTTATTTCCCAAGAAGAGCAGAAAGAAAGGAACGAAGCGAATCCAGTTGGTAAACAGGCGTTCCCACCTGACAGGTTCTTCCGCATCCATCAGCGTGATTGGGATAACCAGAATGAAAATCCAGAAGGTAGCGTAGATGCCATTCTCGATTGATATTCCTGAAATCAGTTCTTTAACATTTCTCTTCATCATCGTTGTTCCTGTTTTCTTTACATGTGCTCTCTGCCTCCGAAACCGCCCTCTTCTCTGCGCGGTGGCCTTTCTCCCCCGTAGCCGGGTTCTTCGCCAGGAAAACCTCTAAAACTATCTTTCATCGCATTTCGGGTCTGCTTGTCCCCAAAGATATTCAATTTATAGATAAAGTGCAGCATAAAATAGCTGTTAATGCTGTTATATTGGTAAACAGAACGCATCGCATCGGTCAGCGAACGCGTGATGTTGCTTTTATTCTTTAAAAGATCATACATCTCTAGACTTACGGTGGCTGCACCTTTGAGGAAGGTCTTGGCAACCTGAGCATTCCAGACCACTTCATTCCGATTGAAACTGGCATCGCTGTATCCTCTCCGGCTTAGATTCACGATATTCGTACTCAAGGAAAGGCTCCACGGCATGTATATCGTTGTGTGGGCGCCATAGGAAAAAACGTAGGGCTGCTGGTTCTTTTCCGGTTGCAGCATACTTTTCTCCCAGGTGTATTCCAGTGATCCGTTCATTCCCAGTTCCAGCCAGTTGTTCTTGTAGGTCAGATTCGCTCTTTCCATAAGAGCAAGATTGGTAATCTTGTTTCTGTCATTTAGCTTTGAGGCTTCATTATAGAGAAAGGACACCTGGTTGTCGTATCTTCCCACAGAGGATGTACTTATGGTAAACCTTTTGTCCTTTAATGCTGTATTATAATTGAATACTCCGAAAAGATTCCAGTTGCCGTTTATATTCTCCGGCGTGGTTTTCGTTCCACCTGTTACCGCATGATATTGGGTGACGTTGGTGATGCCGTTCTGGACCAGGCTCATCGATAGTGTAGTCATGATTCCCCTTTGCCGTTCAGCATCATAGGTATTGAAGTAAGCGTTCATCGAATGCGTAAAGGAGGGTTTCAGACCGGGATTACCGGTATAGATTTTGAGAGGATTGGAATCGTCAGTCACTGGCAGAAGGCTTTCCATGCCCGGCTGGGCAGCCCGTCCGCGGTAGTTGACTTTCAGTTGGCTTACCTTGGAGAATCGATAACGGAAATCAAGAGTAGGCGAGAAATTGAATACATTTCTGACAGTATCTGTGCGGAACTCTCCCAGTGTATAGGTAAAGCGTGTGGTCTGTGGCTGTAAAAACAAACCGGCGTTCAACTGATATTTCTCCCTTATCTGGCGCAGTCCCAGCATGATTTCGTGGTTGAATGTTTCGTATTTGGCTTTTTTACTCTGATCAGCATCGTATGCGTCCTGATAATGCTCGGGCAATGGCAAGCCGATAGTCCAGTCTGGGAAGATGCGCTCTAGACTATAAACAGATTTCCGGGTGTCGGAATAATCGTATTTGAATTCATAACTTAACTGCAGATATGTGGCCTTCGCCAACGGTTCGCTGTATGTCAGTTGCCCTTTATAATAATATGACTTTTCCGGCATGGTCAGGAAACGGCGTTTCAGACTGTTGGAATCCGGCATCTCTGTAAACTTATAGTATCTGGTTTCTGAATCCGAGAAGATATCGCTGTCTGCACTTCCCCACCGGTACTCGCCTCTGAAGGTGATGTTTCTCCCCTTGTTGTTTAGTTTCCGGTTTACCTGCAACGAGGCTTCGCCGAAATAGTTGGAGGCCTGGCTCGTGGACAGGCTGTTGGAGCCATTCACGCGAATGATTTTTAACGGGTCGTTGGAAACCAGATCTGAAAAGTCCAGATAATTATTGGGATTCTCTGTCAGACTGTAAGGGTCATCATCAAAGGTAGCGCTCAGACTGTATTCATCCCTGTCGGAACTGGTCCAGAAAATTCGGGGCCGGAAGATGATATTCGTCAAGGTGTCGGGTTTCCACTCCAGTCTGTACTCTGCGTTGACACTTTGGTTCATGCTGATTTTTGAGTCGTTGGAATGAGAAAAGGAACTGCCAGACTGAAGGAACATCTCGGAGTAACCACTTGAAACCGCATCATTCTTGTCGTAGTTGTAACGAATGCTGCCTCCCATATCCAGCTTTTCTGTTTCTTTGGCAAAGTTTATACCCAGGGTCCTTCTGGTATTCAAACCGTTGGCCGACCCCATACGAGGTCTTCCGCCGCCCCCTGAGAAACTTTCGTCATTGACATTATTCATGGAGGCAATCACCGAAATCTGGGTCTGATTATTAAATTTGTTGATCATTGCCTTCCCGGAATAGCGTTGCTCTGTCGCCCCGGCCAGATCAATATTTCCGAACCAGCCTTTGTTCATTTCTTTCTTGACCGTGAGATCTATTACGGTTTCTTCTTCACCGTCGTCTATCCCGGTTATTCTTGCAAGGTCCGACTTGCGGTCATACGACTTGATTTTCTCAATCATGTCGACCGGCAGATTCTTCAACCCGGTTTCTACGTCACCTCCAAAGAACTCCTTGCCGTTGAGCATGAGTGTGGTCACTGATTTGCCGTTTATCGTCAGATTCCCGTCATCATCTATTTCAGCACCAGGCAGCTTCTTGACCAGCTCCTCAAGCATGGCTCCCTGCGGGGTGCGATAGGCCGAGGCATTGAAAATCAAAGAATCTTCTTTTACTGTAACCTGTGGGGGCTTTGCCGTAACGACGACCTCACGCAATATGACGGTATCTGGTGACATCAGAATCTTACCCATGTCATGCGTGAGCCCGGCTGACGACAGATTTAGATTGATATACCGTGTCTTGTAACCCATGTACGTCAACTTGATGAGATAATCATCGGGCGACAACTTGCAAGAAAAGCATCCATTCGTGTCCGAAATGCATCCAGCCACCCGAACGCTGTCTTTCCGGTTCAGAAACTGGATGCCGGCCATAATTACCGGATTGTTATCTGTATCATCCCAAACCACACCCGAAACCGATACAAGGCTATCCTTCTGAGAGAATACTGACTCTGAACACACAAACATACAGATGAAAATCATCCACCAACCGAGAATACTCCTTTTCATATTTCTTATCTTCTGTTTAATCGACAACACAAAATTAGTCAATCAATTACAGAGGATAAAGCAAAATCGTCAGACAGCCGGACTGTACCGATAGACTACTTTTTTCTACCGATAAGCCCCAGTTGGGTTTGTTTCTTCCATTGAAGTATGGGGTTGTTTCTCCCAGCTTCGCCATAGAAGGCGCTATCCAATATGTTGGCAACATGCTTTCTGATACGCAGGGTGGCACATATTCTGTCTCACTCTTCAGATTGGCAGCAGTTGCACATCATCTGCTGGAATGCTGAACTCCACGGTATGCAGGCTGAGGTAATCTGTCTCCACTTCCGGAAACCATCTGAAGAATGTTTCTTCCGTAAGTTCCCCTCTCATAAAGTTTATGATAGGTATGAATACATAGATGAGATGCCTGAAAAAGTAGTATCCTGTTCCAGTGCTTTTAGTCCCCCTCATCTTTCTAAGTGCGGCATGGGGAATAAGAAAATCCGTTGATAACCATTTGTTATCAACGGATTCTCTTGTCTTCTTTTGAAGTGATTCGCTTGGGGTTCGAACCCAAGACCCCAACATTAAAAGTGTTGTGCTCTACCTGCTGAGCTAGCGAATCGACCTTGTTTATTGCTGTTAAGCGGTGCAAAGGTAAGCACTTTTTCTGGTACTTCCAAATTTTTTTCCAAAAAAACGAGAAAACAGTACGATTTCGTTAGTGAAAATGGTGTCTGTTGTCCACTTTATTCTTGTAGTTGCGGTTCGTGAAGAACGTAGCGGCGGTAGTAAATCAGTGCCATGGTGGTGACGGGAAGGGAAAGAATCAGCCCCATGATGCCCAGCAGGCTGCCGCCGATGGAAAGGGTGAGCAGGATGACGGCGGGCGAAAGTCCCATGATGCGTCCCATGATGTGAGGCGTGACCAGCACATCCTGGATAATCTGCACGACGATGTAGACTACGAGCATGCCGATAATCAGCCACCAGAAATTTTGCCCGGTGTCGATGGCCCGCAGCAGAGCGAGCAGAACGCCAGGCACCATGCCGACTACCTGCAGGTAGGGTACGAAACTGATGACACCGATGAAGGTGCCCAGACCCAGCGGCATGGGAAAGTCGAACAGCCAGAAGCCGACGGAGAACAGCACGCAATTACTGAGCGCAATGAGTAGCTGGCCGCGGAAGTAGCCGCAGAAATAGCGTTCCACATCGCCGACAAAAGTGCGTGCAAACGTCTGGTAGCGCTCGGGTATGTAGGTAATCCAGATGCGGGCGTAATGATCATAGTCGAGCATGAGGAAGAAAAGGTAAAGCAGACTGATGAGCGATGCCACCATGCTGAATATGGCAGATGCTGTTGAGTAAACAACTTCCATGATATCTGGAAAAATGCTTTTGAACGTTTCCATCAAGTCGCCTTTGGTAAGATACCGTTTGAGCTCCGGCATGTCGAAAGTATCGCGGAAAAAATCGTATACAGCCGAAGGTATGGTGGAATTGTGGCCGCGTGCTTCGTAGTATCGCTGGAAGACGTACTCCAAATGACTGCATTCCTCCAGTATGGGGGGCACAATGAGGAAGAAAAGTCCTACGAGGCAACCGATAAAAAGCAGAAGGGTCAGGATAACGGCAATGACGCGGAAGCGGATGCGGCACTGATGTTGCAGAAAATTCACCACCGGGTTGAGCAGATAGGCCAGTAGCCATGCCGCGAAAAAGGGAATGACAACGGCTGCGACCAGCCAGAGCAGATACAGCGCAACCGCCAGTCCGCCGGCCAGCAGTAAAGGGCGTGCATAGTTCTTGTTTTCTCTCATGATGTTTAGCTTTTTGTATTTTGGGAGGTGCGTACTCGTTGGGCTGAAAGAGGTGAATATGTGGGCACGGACTCTCGTTTGCTGGAATTAAAATGATTTTGCAAGTACTTGATATCTATTTCTTTCTGTTTGCCTTATTGCTGCTTTCCCGTGAATCGCGCATCTGTTTCGTGGTCCATGTCCTCTTGGTCTCTTGTTGTCTGTCAGTGAACTTCTGAGGAGTATTGGCGGTAACTTTCCATCTTTCAAACCACTGTCTGCAAAAGTAAGTATAAGTTTTTCAAAAACATAAATTAGCACTTATTTTTTTGTCCCACAGTGTAGAAATCCATATATTTGCAATATGGGAATATTGTATTTAGTTCCGACGCCGGTCGGAAATCTTGAAGATATGACGCTTCGGGCCATTCGCATACTGAAGGAAGTGGATGTGATTCTGGCAGAAGATACGCGTACATCCGGCTTGTTGCTCAAGCACTTTGAAGTCAAGAACCGGTTGTGCTCACATCATAAATTCAATGAACACCAGACGGCGGATGCGTTTGCCGCACGTATGGCGGCAGGTGAGCGGATGGCGTTGGTTTCCGATGCCGGAACGCCGGGCATTTCCGATCCCGGCTTCATGCTCGTGCGGGCTTGTGTGGCGCGGGGAGTGGAAGTGCAGTGTCTGCCGGGGCCGACTGCTTTTGTGCCGGCATTGGTCGCATCGGGCCTGCCTTGCGAGCGATTCACCTTTGAGGGTTTCCTGCCGCAGAAAAAAGGACGGGCCACCCGTTTGGAGCAGTTGCGGGCGGAACCGCGTACAATGATTTTTTATGAGTCGCCTCATCGTGTAGTGAAGACGCTTGCCCAGTTTGCGGAAACGTTCGGAGCCGGTCGGCCGGCCTCTGTTTGTCGCGAAATATCGAAAGTGCATGAAGAAAGTGTGCGGGGCACGCTGGAAGAACTGCATGCGCATTTTGAAGCCAACGACCCGCGTGGCGAATTTGTGATAGTCGTGGGCGGTTATGATGCTCCTCGGGGGAAGAACCGCGAAAGCCGCAGAAGCCGGGATGAGGAGAATGATGATGCGGAATGAAGCTGACAAAAATTAAATGTAGACAAAGATTAAATCCTCTAACTCATATGAAAAAGATTCATCTATTGGCCATGTTTGCCTTACTGGCAGTGGCGGGAGCTTGCGATAGTAAAAACGACAAGGGAAATTCTGCTGTCAGTGCAGAGCAGAACCGGGCAGATTCTTTAGAGCTGGTCATTGATCAGATGCGAAGCGAGACCAATGATCTCAATCAGATGAAATTGAAGATAACGGATATTCTCCGGCAGATTAATGAGGCGGAAGGGCGCATCACCAACTTGCCGGAAGAAGCTTCCGAACAGCAAATCATTCTGGAAAACATGGCTTTCATTCAGCAGAAAATGAATGAATACCGTAAAACCGTAGGTGAGATGCGGCAGCAGCTCCGGAATGCCAAGCAGATTTCAGACAATGCAAAAAAAGGCTACGAGGCTGATATCGAATCCTATTTGCAGACGATGAAGGAAAAGGATGCCGAAATAGCTTCCTTGCGTGAGCAGTTGACGCAGAAGGAGCAGATTATTTTGGAGCAGACTGAAAAACTGACGCAGCAGACGGAGCAGGTAAACCATCTGACTGCCGACAATGAGGCCAAGCAGCGTGCCATTGACGAGCAGGACCAGAAGTTGCATTCGGCCTGGTATGTATATGGAACAAAGCGTGAATTGGAGGAAGAAAATATTCTGGTCAAGGGCAAGATTATGGAGTCCGACAAGGTAAACCATGATTATTTCACCAGAATAGACATCCGTGCAACGAAGTCTATTCCGCTTTATTCCAAGAAGGTGAAATTGTTGACCACTCACCCCGAAGGAACTTACAGCTTTGTGAAAGACGAGAAAGGTGAATACGTATTTAATATTATTCAGCCGGAGAAGTTCTGGAGTACCAGTCGCTATCTTGTGATATCTGTACGTTAAGTGCAGGTTTTCCATGCAATACAAGCCCCGATGCTCCGGTTGCTGCCTGCAGCCGGGATGTATCGGGGCAGTTTTCTTCCCGACGGGCGTTGGGGAGGTAAGCCGGAAGGGGTTTCTGCTGTTCATAGTGGCCGTGTCAGGAAACGCAGTCGTTTTCTTTACTTGATGATTAATCAGGAGAGTCGAAAGTTTTTTTGCTTTTTATTTGGTCTTTATTTAAGGCGCGTCCTCTTTTTCCTGTTCGTTGCTTTTCCTTTTTGAGAGTATTATAAGGATGTTTTGGTGGGCGGAAGCCGTATCTTATGAGGACTTTGTTTCTTTCGTACAGTTTATTCAGTATTCAGTATTCAGTTATGTATATTCGGATTTTTTCGTTTCTTTTCTCCTTGTTGCTGTTGGGCGGTTGTTCCTACCATCAGTTTGGGGCAGTGGCTGCGGGCAGCAGTTTGGGCGCCATGTTCGGTTCCAGTATCGGTGGCCTGTCCGGTGGTTATCGTGGACACGAAATTGGTACGGTGGTGGGTATGGTAGGTGGTGCGGCCGTTGGTCTGGCTGCCACCTCGGAGCGCAATGCTGCCAAAGAGCCGGTGAATGAGGAGGAATATGATTTGGACTATGGGCGATATGAGCGTTCCCCGAAACGTGCCCGGCATGGCGCCCCTCAGCAGCTTAAGGTGGAGCAGGTTCGCTTTGTCGATGACAACGGTAACCGCCGCCTGGAAACCGGCGAACGCGCGGCTGTCGTGCTGAAAATATATAATCGGGGGAATCGGACGCTCTATCGGGTGGCGCCGCAGATTTACTGTGACAACAAGCGCATCTGGATTTCGCCCACAGCGATTGTTAGTGAGCTTGCGCCGGGACAGGGTTTCCGTTATAGGGCGGAGGTTTATGCTTCACGCAGGCTGAAGCCGGGACGTGCCCGGTTTACTGTGAAATTCAGCTGTGGCGGACCGGCTGTCGAGGCCGGAACGTTCAGCATTGTTACGGCACCTTGACTGCTGGAACTCTGACTGGAGCCTGAGAAGAAAGATGGATATCCCCGATGCTGTGCAAATGTGCCGGCATCGGGGATATCTGTTTTTGCTATGTAATCATTGGGAGTTCGGATTGCGTTTGTTGCATTGGAGGGAAAGTTCCTGTTGGTGCGGCTCTTGGGCCTGAATCTTTACGCTGCAGCCGGCGGCCACTGGGAGCGTTCACCGGGAGAAGAAAGACCTTTGGGCGCAGCATCATCAGGAGCCAGGCCTGTTGCCGGCATTCAGGAATGGCGGATGATTACTTGTCCTGCTTTTCCATCCATTCGTGCAGATGGCGTGCCAGAACCTCATAGCCTTGCTGTTTAAGGTGGATGTAGTCACCGCTGTAATAGTCGTCGTTCAGGCTGCCGTCGGACGTGACAAACCATGCCGTCGGGTTGACGTAGTCTGCCCGGTCAAACCGGATTTTGTCCAAAATTTCGTGTATGCGGTCGCATTTTCCGCGGATTTCGCTTGAGGCTTGTTTGCCGGAGGGCAGCAGACCGAGCAGCAGGATGCGTGCCTGTGGAAACTGGCGTTCTGCTTCCTGCGTTACGGCGCAGATGCCTTCGGCTACGTCTTCCGGCTGGTTGTTTCCGGAAATCAGGTTGTTGATGCCGATGGCAATGGCTACATATTCCGGCTGGCAGCGGTTGTAATTGCCGTAGCGTATGCGCCAGAGCAGGTTTTGGGTCCGGTCACCGGAGATGCCGGCCGACTCCCATTTCCCGGCACCGAACTGCTGGTCGAATGCTGATTTGCCCACCTTGTAGGTGACGAGCTGGCGGGTGCCGCCTGCGCCTTGAATAATCGAATTGCCCAGGAGCAGCAGTTGCAGCCGCTTGCCTTCCAGCGTCTCTTCGATGTCCTTCGCTACACTGTGCCATTCCTTGCCCTGCTGCCATCCGGCTCCCGACCTGAATTCATTGCCGGGCACGGCATGCGTACACTCGTTCTTGTAGCGGCCGGTGGCTTTGAGGATAAAGTTTACGATGGGCTCGGGATTGGCGAGTGAGTGTGGATGGTGGTCCACGCCGGGCTTGTGGATGATGTGGATGGGGCGTCCGCGTTCGGCCATGCGTTCGGCAAAAATCTGCGTGTTTTCCTTGACGGGCACCACTTTGTCCACGTCGCCCACCACGTGCAGGCAGGGTATTTTTGCCTTGGCTATGATGCGGGCATGGTCAATCGGATTCTTTTTCCATTTCAGCGCTTCAGCCTTGTCCTTGAATCCGTAGGCTTCGAGCATCAGCCGGATGTCTGTTTCCGAGCCGGTGTAGTCACCTTCGCCCATCGGCCAGCTTTTCAGATCCATGACCGGAGCGTCGGCATAGATGCAGGCTACCTTTTTCGGATTTTTGGCAGCCCAGTTGTAAACGATGAGTCCGCCGCGGCTCATACCTTCGAGAGCAACTTTGCGGTGAAAACCGTTGTCGGTCATCAGCTGGTACAGGCGGTCCCAGCGTTCCACGGCCTTGGGCGCACCATAGAGGTTGGCCACGTCGGTGTAGACTACATGGAATCCGGCTTCCAGCAGGGCAATGTCCGTTTGCGGCTCATGTCCCCAAAAGCGGGCACGGATAATCCAGGGTTTGCCCTCGGCCTGTACGTAGGGCTGAACGATGAGGCTGCCGACGCCGTGGCATTTGAAGTGGTAACCGCGGAATCCATGGAAATTGAACGGTTCCTGAGGTTGCAGGCCGCTGATGTCGGCAAGCGGAAGCTGTGGCTGCAACAGGTAGGTGCCTATCTTTCGGGCCATGACGCCTGCTCCGATGGAGGAGGGATGCAGACGGTCGGGGAAGAGTTCGCCTCTCCATTCCGTTCCGAAGATATTGTTCAGATTGATGATTTCCAGTTGATTGTCATAGGCAATCTGCTCGATGAGTGGGAGAATGCCTCCCGTGATGACGGGCGCGTTGATGTTGTCGGGACTGTCCAGATAACAGCGCACGGGCGTGAGCAGGATGATGCGTGGGCGTGAGGGCAGTTGTCGGTAGCTGTCGATGAGCTGTTGGTAGTCTTTCACAAAATCGTCCTTCCACTTCCAGTTGAAGGGCTTCGAGTCGTTGGTGCCCAGCTTGATGAGGACGATGTCGGGGCGAAAGTCCTTCGACTGGGAGTAGGCCGTTGTCTTGACATAGGGCGAATTGCCTTTTGAGAGCAGGGTTGTGCCCGATACGCCAAAGTTGCGTACTTCGAAATCGTCGCCCAGAAAATATTGCAGTTGCGACGGATAGGAGTTGGCATCGCGGTTGGCGATACCGGCACCATAGGTAATGCTGTTGCCTACGCATGCTACCCGGGTTACTTTCTTTTCTGCGGTCATGCAGGCCGGCAGCAGGAGCAGGGCGCCCACCACGAGGGCCGCCCAGCGGCGGAATGTTTTTCTCATATCAGGTTGGTTTAAGAATCTTTGTCGGAATGCTGTTGGTGTCCGAAAAACAGGCTGATGACCTGCCGGTCTGGGCGGGGAGGGGCAACCGTTTCTTTCCGGGGAACACGCGGCAAAGCTTATTTCAGGATGATTTCCTTGATGATGGGCCAGCAGGTATGTGCTGCGGTCACTTCGATTTTGACCGCCAGCAGCGCTTCGCCGTCGAGAGTGGCCCGGGCTTCGCCCAGTTCGTTGAACGATGCTATCTTGACGAAGTTTTTCCCGTCTTTGCTGACGAGAAGGTCGCCGTGGGTGATGTAGTCCTTTGAGTCGCCGGTGATGACTTTCACTTCGTTGACCGCGGTGGGTTCTCCCAGCAGCAGGCTGAAGTAGTGTCCCGGATTCACGGTGGCGCAGCCCCAGAAGAAACTGTTGGTTTTGCCGTCGAAGGCATATTCTGCATGATAGGGCGCATTGGTGGGGATATTTGTCTCAATGCGGGCATTGCGCACGAGGGCCGGTTTTTCCTCCTGTGGTTCGAATTCTTTTTCGTTCAGTGCGTCATCGTCATAGAAATTGATGCCGAGAGTTTTCATGGCCGGGTAGAAAGCCGTCAGCCGTCGGGAGAAACTTTCCCAATTGTGCTGCGCGGAGGGTGTCCACAGGACTTCGGCCAGCGCACACATGCGGGGATAGAGCATCCAGTCCACACGGTCGAAGGTGGCAATGCGTTCGGTCCACAGGTTGCCCTGTCCGCCCATGACGAGGGCCTTCTGAGCTTGCGGAAGGCTGTCGGCCGCAGGTTCCCATTCATAAATCTTTCGGGTGGAGTTGCCGGCATAGCCCCAGTCGTAGTAGCAGCCGTGTTGCGGACACATGATGACGGGGATGCCCCGTTCCAGAGCTGCTTTCTGTCCCTGCAGGCCGTCGTTGCGCCACGACATGACGACATCTTCGGGCGTGGCTACACCGCGGTCGTTGATTTCGTCCCAGCCTATCATGGTTTTGCCTTTGGCACGAATCAGGGCGCTCATGCGCCGGGTGAAGTAGTCCTGCAGTTCGCTCCACTGCTTCATGCCTTCGCGCTGGAACAGAGCCTGGCATTTCGGACAGTGCTGCCAGATTTCTGTGGATACCTCGTCGCCGCCCAGGTGTATGTAGTGCGACGGGAAAATCTCAGCCAGCGCGTCCACCACGTCGGCGGCAAATTCGAATACCTTCGGATTGCCGATGCACACCATGTTTTCGTTGGCACGCTTGCGGTCGGCCACGCTGCGTTCCTCGGGATAGGCCTCGAAGGTACCGCCGTTGCAGGAGAGTTCGGGCAGCGCAGCCAGCAGGGCGGTGGCATGGCCCGGCAGGTCGACTTCGGGAATGATTTCGATGCCCCGCAGGCCGGCATAGCGGACCACGTCCTTGAGTTCTTCGGGCGTATAATATTTGCCGGACAGCTGTGGAAAATCGTGATAGTAGGTACCGGCTTCAGTCAGTGCCGGATATTTTTTCATGGCCATGCGCCAGGCCTGGTTGTCGGTGAGATGCAGATGCAGCGTGTTGAACTTGAAGAGGGCCAGACGGTCGATGGTCTTTTTCAATTCGTCCGGCGTCCAGAAGTGGCGGCTGCAGTCGAGCATGAGCCCGCGGTAGGCATAGCGCGGCCGGTCGGTGATGTCGACGGCGGGCAGTTTCCCGTCGGCCGATAGCAGAATGAGTTGCCTGAGAGTGGCGAAGCCGTGGTTCATGCCGCTGATGCTGGCAGCTTCGATGCGGATGCCCTTTTTTCCGATGTTGAGGCGGTAGGCCTCGCGCGACAGGGTGCCGTTGAGATGGAAGTTGAGGTCTCCTTTTTCGGTGCCTACCGTTATCTGGCGTCCGGTTGTTTTCTGCAGGTCGGCTGCCATGAGGCGCGCAGTTTCCATCCAGGGTTCCGGAACCGACACTTTTTGCAGTTTGTCCAGACTGTAGTGCCCGGAATGGACATCGGCCTGAAGCACTTGCGGCAGTACGTCGATGGTGGAGGCGACTTTGCGTTCGCAGGAAAGAATAAGGGTGGTGGCCACAACGGCGAGCAGAATGAGGAATCCTTTTTTCTTCATAGTATGGAAAGATTAGATAAAGTGTGATTCCGGAAGAGGGATTTTCCCTTGGAACAAGCCGTGGGATTCTTGAGGGCGGCTCTCCGGAACGTGTTACAGTTTTTTTACGAAAGTTGTGGCAGGCGTGTGAACGAAGCGAAAGCGCATTTTCCGGTTGGCTGCTTTGCTTCTCCGCTGCCGGCTTTTCTGCAAAAATACGAGTAAAAATCAAGATGGGCAACTGGTTGCCGTGACAAAATGAACAGAGGAAGGTGAAGCCGTTTGGCGGTGAATGGCAAATGCGATTTTTATGAAAGTTTAACTGGTCTTTGGGGAGGCTCCGACGGATGTGCGGAGAAAAGGCGGATGCAGGTATCGCTTCCGGCTTTCAGAAAAAAGAGTACCGCCGACAGAAAAAACGGAAGTAAGGCGCGTTTTTTCGCTCAGTATGGGCGAAAATTTAAAAGTAACACAAAAAAACGGATAACAGGGCCCTATGCCCCTGCCATCCGTTCCTGCTATTGCAAAGATACAAATTTTTGAAGCGGAATCCAAATTTGCATTACGTATCTTTAACATTTCGTGCAGTCCTTCGCGGGTTGGAAAAGGTGGTGTTCCGGAAGGTTCCCGGACAGGCAGAAATCGTTTTTTTTGATAAATGTGGGACGTTGCGGGAGGCGGGGCCGGCCAAAATGATTACATTTGTAGAAAATTTGATACCGACATGACCATACATCTTGTATATTTCAGCGCTACTTATACAACGCGCAGTGTACTTCGCGGAATAGCCGGCCATTGGACTGGCGCAGTGGTGGAACATGACATAACGGCACAGTCTCCTGCAGCTCCTGTCCAGTTGGGTGATGATGACCTTCTGCTCTTTGGAGCGCCGGTGTATTGCGGCCGCATCCCCGAGGAGGCTGCGCTTCGCCTTCGCTCATTTCGCGGTGCAGGCACGCGGGCCGTGGCCGTGGCCGTTTACGGCAACCGCCATTACGACGAGGCTCTGGCCGAAATGCAGGACTTGCTTTCCGGACAGGGTTTCTGCCTGGTGGCCGCGGCAGCCTTCATCGGGCGGCATTGCATTTTCCCGGAAGTGGCTTCCGGCAGGCCCGATGCGGCCGATGCAGAGCGCATGGCTGCCTTTGCCGAGGCCTGCCGTCCGGTGCTGGAAGCGCCGGCCGGTGCTTTGGGCGATGTGAAAGTGCCCGGCAGCGGCGAACTTCCTCCATACAAACGGGTGCCATTCTGCCCGATGCCTACCGATGAGTGTACCCAGTGCGGGCAGTGCGCCGAATTGTGTCCGGTCGGAGCCATCAGCGCGGAGGATGTGACGAAGGTGGATGCATCGCGCTGCATTGCCTGCGGACGTTGTGTGGTGGTGTGCCCGGTTGGCGGCCGCCGTTTCGGCGGTGAGGCCTATGCCGCCGCTTCAGCCCATTTCGTGGCTGCTTTCAGTGCCCGTCGCGAGCCGGAATGGTTTGTGGCCACATTAAAGTAAGTGTCCCATGAATCCTCTCCGGATGCAGCCTGCCGGGAGTTTCTGCCATTGTGATAATTCCCTAAGTCGAAAACATGAAGGAAAAACAGCAGGGAGCCGCCTCGCCTACTGAATGGTTCGTTCTTCGCGTGACCTATCAGCGCGAGCTACTGGCGAAGCAGATGTTTGACGAGCTGCAGGTGCCTTGTTTCCTCCCGATGGAGTGGGTGAAAAAACGGACATCCTGGGGAAAGGAAGTGAAAGTAAGGCAGCCGGCCATTCATAATTACGTCTTTGTGCGGTCAACGCGTGAGCAGCTCGACAGCCTCAAGCGTTACCGCATGCCCTTTCTGCGCTATGTGATGAGCGCTTCCAGCGGCAGGAAGGAAGTGCAGACCGTGCCCGAAGAGCAGATGGAAAGTTTTATTGCCGTGGCCGGCAGCGAGGTGCAGAAGGCGGAATTCCTGAATCTGGAGGAACTCGACCTGACTTGTGGCGACCGTGTCAGGGTGGTTGCCGGTCCGTTCGAGGGAGTGGTGGGGGTGTATATGCGCACAGCCAATACCCGTTGCCGTCGGGTTGTGGTGCAGGTGGCCGACCTTTTTGCTGTAGCCACGACCACATTGCCGGCATCTCTGGTCGAAAAACTGGATACACCGGGCGCGAAGGCGGAACCGCAACCTTAGCGGGCGGGTGTAGCTTGCTTGCGGACGGCAGTTGCTTCCTTTTTCCCGATGGGGCAGAACCTCGGCCGTTTGCCTTTTTTCGGACATTCGGCGGGATGCGTATTTCAAAAGAAAATGCAGAAAAAAATATTTTTTTGTTTGCTCAAACAACGGTCATGCCGTAACTTTGCACAGCAAAATCAACACTGCATTATTTTTATTTATGGGAGGCTTTTTTGGTACAATTTCCGTGCGGAGTTGTGTGGCCGATTTGTTTTACGGCACCGATTACAATTCGCACCTGGGTACGCGCCGCGGTGGTTTGGCTACCTATAATCAGGAGGAGAAAAAGTTCACACGCTCCATCCACAATCTGGAAAGTTCATATTTTCGTACGAAGTTCGAGCCGGGGCTGTCACGCTTTGCCGGTTGTAATTCCGGTATCGGTATCATCAGCGACACCGATGCGCAGCCGCTGGTCATCAATTCACATTTGGGGCGGTTTGCCATTGTGACAGTAGCCAAGATTCAGAATCTGGACGAACTGGAATCCAGTTTGCTTTCGCAGAACATGCATTTTGCCGAGTTGTCGTCAGGACAGACCAACCAGACGGAGCTGATTGCTTTGCTCATTATCCAGGGGAAGACCTTTGTGGAGGGCATTGAGAATGTGTTCCGGCACATCAAGGGTTCCTGCTCCATGCTCCTGCTGACGGAGGACGGCATTATTGCTGCCCGTGACAAATGGGGCCGGACGCCGATTGTCGTGGGCCGTAAGGAGGGTGCTTATGCACTGACCAGCGAAACGACGGCCTTTGCCAATCTCGACTACGAAATCGACCGTTATGTCGGTCCGGGCGAAATTATCCGTGTGCGGGCCAATGGCTGTGAGCAGATGAAGGCGCCGGAGGAGCAGATGCAAATCTGTTCGTTCCTTTGGGTATATTATGGTTTCCCGACGTCTTCCTACGAAGGCATCAACGTGGAGCAGGTGCGCTATGACAGCGGATATCTGATGGGACAGGAAGACCACACCGAAGTGGATGGCGTTTGCGGTATCCCGGATTCGGGTGTCGGCATGGCTCTGGGATATGCAGCAGGCATCGGACGTCCCTATCGGCGTGCCGTTTCAAAATACACACCGACCTGGCCGCGCAGTTTTACCCCGAGCAACCAGGAAATGCGTTCGCTGGTGGCGAAGATGAAACTCATTTCGAACCGGGCCATGCTCAAGGGGCAGCGGATGCTCTTTTGCGACGACTCCATCGTGCGGGGAACGCAGTTACGCGATAATGTGAAAGTGCTTTTCGAGGAAGGTGCCAAGGAAGTGCACATGCGCATTGCCTGTCCGCCGCTCATTTACGGTTGCCCGTTCCTGGGATTCACCTCGCAGAAAAGCAAGATGGAGCTGATGACGCGCCGCATCATTAAGGACCTTGAAGGCGACGAAGATGCAAAACTCGACCGCTATGCAACGGCCGGAACGCCGGAGTATGAGAAAATGGTGGAAGTGATGCGTGAGAAGTTCGGGCTGACTTCCTTGCAGTTCAACAAACTGGAAAATCTGGTGAAGGCTATCGGCCTGCCAAAATGCAAGCTCTGCACCCATTGTTTCGACGGAACGGGATGCGGACATATGGATGAATAATTCTCTTTTGGGGATAATGATACATCGGAGGGGCAATGCTGCGCGCATGCCCCTCCGATGCTTTTGGAGCGTAGAAAAGTCTGCCCGGATAATCCCCGACGGAGTTGTCGGGGGCCGTAATGGCGGGCATGTCCTGCGACGGGTGATGCAAAAAGCAGGCGCTTCCTTTTCCCGCGTGGGAGAAGGAAGCGCCTGATGGTTTGGGGATGTGCTGCGGACTAGAGTTTCCCGATGACTTGCTTGAGCTGTTCGCCCAGTCCGATGGTATAACCCTGTGTCTTGAATACGATGCGGTTGAAGGTGTCGCCGATGACAACAATCGGGAGTTCGCGGGTGTGGGTGAGTCCGCTGCCGAAGAAGTCGGCGGCTATTTGTCCTTCGGTGTCAATGCCGAAGCGCAGGTTCGACGGCAGTTGTGTGAATTCGGCTCTGTTCTTGCAGAAGCGCTCATACTCGTCCCTGGAGGGGAACAGCAGGAGCAGGGTGCGCCCCCAGGCTTCAAGTTCGGTCTTCAGCTTTTCAATGTCGTGGAGAATGTGGTTGGTGGGCTCATGGTTGGCGCGGATGAGACCCGCGACGAAGTAGCCGCGGCCGGTGGTGGAGAGAATGGATTTTACGCACTGGTCCGCTACATCAAAATATTTGTTCTCCGAGTTGAAGGAACCGATGACAGCCACGTTTTGTTTGTCTTCGCGCATCACCAGAGTTACGGCAGTATCCTTTCCTGCTTCCACAGGGAAACCGCAGAAGCGGGCCAGCACGCCGCCATCGGCCATGCGGGTACCCGATGTCAGCAGGTAAATGCCGGCGTCGAGGTTTACGCCCGTGCGGAACGGATTCTCCCAGCTGCCGCCGTATTCCAGAAGACGGGGCATGCCGTTTTCGATTTTGCTGATGGTGAAGTGGGAATAATAGTTGGGGTTTTCCATATATTCACGCGGTGTGTAGTCGAGGCGCACTTTCCCGGAGGGTGACGATGCAGCCGGCGCCGCGTTGTTGTCCAGTTCCACGGTAGTCCAGTCGGGCTGATAGCCGGCCGGTTCGCGGCAGGCGTTGGTGTTGGCGTCATATTGCACTTTTCCTGTGACAGGGTCGATGTGGGCGGGAATGTCGCAGCTGCGTGCGGCGGCTACGAACAGCAGCCCCTTGGAGTGGTTGTCGGCAAAGGCATAGCGGTGGGCCGATTCGGGTGACAGGCAAAGTCCTGTCGGATTCCAGACCGTGTCGGTGGTGATGCTGTCGCGTATCCATGCAGCCAGTTCGGCCGGGTTGTCGTGGAAGTGTCTCCGCTTCCCGTCCGTGAATACTTTGTGGAAATAGCCGCGCCAGGGAGTGAGGGGCTCGTTGGCGATGCGCGGGCAGAGCACATAGCGGAGGTAGTAGGTGCTGGGTGCCGCGGGAGCCAGCTTCAGATGGTCTTCGGCAACGGACAGGGAGAAGTCGCGTAGGTCCTTGTCGCTGACGGTGCCCAGCCAGTCGAGTGCGAGGTTCTTGTATTGTTTGCACAAGGCAAGCAGTTGGGCGTGGTTGCCGTGGCTTTTGCGCACCAGCGGGTAGAGGCGCTTGAAGTCGAGCCCGTTTTCCCGGCAGAAGGCGGCCGTGGCTGCCGAGTCGGGGAAGGTGGCGGCATAGGCCGCGCGCAGACTGTCTTCGTAGGCCAGTCGTCGGCTGTTGGCGGCGACGGCGGCCGAGTCAAGCTGCGGCAGATTGTTTTTTCCGGCAGGCGGTGTGATGTTCATCTCTGTGAGGAAAGGCTCTCCGGCCCGATGGTTGAGCGACAGCTCCACCAGGGTATCCTTTCCGGCCGTGATTTTCTGGAAGCCGAAGTGCTGTCCGTCCGTGGCCCAGGCTACGAAATCGCCCAGTCCGGTGGTGATGCTGGCGTGCCCGGTTGCGTCAGTCCGGGTGGTCATGACCGTAAAGAGTTCGGCGTAGTTGTAGAGTTTGAATTCGACACGGGCGCCGGCAACGGGCTGCTGTTGTCCGTTTACTACGCGGACGGTGGTCCGGGCTACGTCGGCATAATTGTCCGTGACATTGATTTCCGTGTAGCAGGCATTGCGCTGCATCACGTCTTCTGGTCCGTCATAATGTCCGAACACCTTGGTGTGCATGAGCATTCCGCGGGAGGCCGGTTGGTTGAACCATCCGAGGTTGAGCACCGGTTCGGGCTCACAGGCACCGAGAAAATACCATTTCCCGTCCACCCAGGCTTCCACCCAGGCATGATTGTCGTCCGTGTGTGCCCAACGGGGAGTGTAGACCTGCCGGGCGGGGATACCGACGGTGCGGAGGGCGGCTACGGTCAGTGTCGATTCCTCTCCGCAGCGGCCATAGCCCGTCCTGATGCTTTGCAGCGGAGAAGAGGTTCGGGCGTCCGAGGGCTGGTAGGTGACGTGTTCGTGGCACCAGTGGTTCACTTCGAGCACGGCATCGTACATGGAAAGTCCGGCTACGCGCTCTTTGAGTTCCTCGTAGCAGGTGGTGCGGAAGGTGTCGAGCGGTTCGTTGTTGACGCGCACCGGCAGCACGAAGTGGAGCCATTCGCGGTCGGGCACCTGTTGTCCCCAGGCCATTTCCTGGCGGGCGCGCAGGGCGCACTCGGTTTGTTGCAGATGATATTCCGGCGAATAGTCGGCCACGTCGGGCCAGCTCATGTAGGCATAAAGGAAGGTGAGTGCCTCGCGGGTTTCTTCGCTGGTGGCGAGGGCAAGGGCCTCCTGGGGATGCTGGCACGGCAGGCTGGCTGTGCGCTGTTCGAAATCGCTGGTTACGGTTTCGTTGATGAGGGGCTGACGGCAGGCGGCTGTGGCCAGCAGTGCCGAAAGGAAAAGCAAGTGTATATTTTTCATATGGTGTGATATTGGCATGCAGATGATGAAGACTGCGCTGTGGCGTAGTTCGTGTTATTCCTTGTTCAGGGTCACCAGCACTTTGTCGATGCGTGCTCCGTCCATGTCGGCAATTTCGATGTTGAAATTGTTCCAGCTGAAGCGGTCGCCGGCGTGGGGAAGATGGTCCAGCTGGGTCAGACAGAGTCCGCCGATGGTGGTGTATTCACTGTTGCTGTAGAGTTCTTCCTGGTCGAAGTAGACCAGAAAATCGTAGAGCGTGCAGTGTCCGTCGACGAGCCATTCTTCTTTGTCCTTACGCTTGGTGATTTCCGATTCGCTCTCTTTGCGGTCCACGATGCCGACGAGCGCCTCCATGATGTCGCGGAGCGTAATGATACCGACGCAGCAGCCGAACTCATCGTGTACGAGTCCGCGACTGATGCCCAGTGTCTTCATTTCTTCCAGCGCTTTGTATACGTGGGTATGCTCATAGAAGTAGGTCGCTTTGCCCAGCAGGTTTTTCAGGGAGAAATCGGGCTGGTCGATGGTGAGAATCAGGTCCTTCAGCGAAACGACGCCGACGATGTGGTCCAGGTCATTGTCGGCCACGGGGTACATTTCATACATCTCCTTGGCCAAAATGTTGCGTACTTGGCCGGCTGTCATCGACAGGTCGAGCCAGACGAGGCTGTGGCGGTGGGTCATGATGGAGCCTATCTTCAGGTCACCCATGAGGAAGACTCTCTCGACGATGTCCTGCTCCACCGGTTGCACTTCGCCGTCGGCGGTGCCTTCCTGGATGATGCATTTGATTTCTTCTTCCGTCACCTTGCTGTTCTTTTCCTTTACTCCGAGCAGGCAGAAGAGTCCTGCGGTGCTCCGTGACAGTATCCAGACAAAAGGAGCCGTGGCCTTGGAGAGCCAGTACATGGGTTTGGAGATAAGCTGCGCCACTCTTTCGGAAGCGTTCAGTCCGATTTGCTTGGGCAGCAGTTCTCCGAAGACAAGAGTCAGATATGTCACGACGACAACGATGCATCCCTGCGCCACGATGCCTGCATAGCTGGAGGAAACGCCGACTGTCATCAGCCAGCTTTTGAAAAGAGAGGCTATCTGGTTACCGGAGTAGATACCCGTCAGAATGCCGATGAGTGTGATACCTATCTGCACGGTGGAGAGAAAACGTTCCGGCTCTTTGGCCAAGCGTAGCGCTGTCTGTGCTGAAGCATTGCCCTTTTTGGATTCAGCCTCCAGGTTGGATTTGCGGGCTGAGATGAGTGCTACTTCGGCCATCGCAAAAATGCCGTTGAGAAGAATAAGTCCCAGAATAATGAAAATTTCGTTCATTGAGCGGATGTGTGTATATTTAAAATGTGTATGTTTCCTGACGTACACTGGATTCTTTCCTACAAAAGTAATCATATTTTTTCGGCAAAAGGGAGTTCTCGGGATATATTTGTTTCGCGCGAAGGATACTTGACGGAAGCAGTGATGGTCAGTTAAGGCGCTCTGCCTGTGGCTGTAGATGCCGTTCCGGGGGAATCCTTTGCCGGGCGGAACCCGCCGGCAGGAAGGCTGTAATGCTTGCATCCGGCAGTCGCGAAGGGCTATGCAGCAAGGGAAAACTGTCGATGCCGGTGGGGAAAGGCGGATGAATAAAACCGGAAGAGAATGATTTTTTTTGAAATAAAATAAGAATCAGATGCTTGAATGAAAAAAAAGTTGTACCTTTGCGCCGATTTAGAGTCTGACGGGGCCGGACAAGCGGAGTGTAACCAGATTTTTTGCATTCCCGCCTCGCGGAAAAACCGTTTAAAGTATTAAAAAATAATGTACGCAATCGTAGAGATTAACGGTCAGCAGTTCAAGGCAGAAGCTGGTAAGAAGCTTTTTGTCAACCACATCCAGAATGCAGAAGGTGGCCAGACTGTTGAATTTGAGAAGGTGCTGTTGGTTGACAACAACGGCGAAGTGACGGTAGGTCTGCCTACTGTGGCTGGAGCAAAGGTAGTATGCGAAGTAGTATCTCCGCTGGTAAAAGGCGACAAGGTGCTCGTTTTCCACAAGAAGCGTCGCAAGGGCTATCGCAAGCTCAACGGTTATCGTCATCAGTTCACTGAGTTGACAATTAAAGAAGTAATTGCTTAATCCTAAAAAAGTAGAAGAAAATGGCACACAAGAAAGGTGTAGGTAGTTCTAAGAACGGCCGTGAGTCGGCTTCACAGAGATTAGGCGTTAAGATTTGGGGCGGTCAGAATTGCATCGCCGGTAACATCATCGTGCGTCAGCGCGGTACGGTTCACTATCCCGGCAAGAATGTCGGTATGGGCAAGGACCACACGCTCTTCGCTTTGGTTGACGGCGTAGTCAACTTCAAGCGTGGCAACCGCGACCGCAGTGTCGTATCTGTACTTCCCAAAGCAGAGGCCTAAAGAGTAATTAACCATTAAACGTTGCGGGCGTTCCGAAATATTCGGGGCGCCCGTAATGCGTATTCTCCGGAAGAGAAAGGGGGAACTGGAAGCATGGGGCGCATTGTAAAAGTGGAGGTGGCTTGCGGGGGAATGCCTTTTTCAGTCCTCCTTTCCTGAACGGCGCGTTTCGGGGAGTAACGGCGGCATTGGCAAACATGCGGATTTTTCTGAAAGGACGGCATTTGAACATTCTGATATTCAGCCGGCCCCTTGGAAAAAACAGTCAGTACTTTAGAAAAAACTCTTGGTACTTTAGAAAATTCTGTCAGTACTTTTGTTTTTCCGAAAGTACTGACTGTTTTTTTGTTCCGGTATCCGGGGTTTTGACGACTTCCGGAAGGGGAGCGAGGCAGCCGTGTCGGAACGTATGCGGGAGGGGTAGCATGAACACCGGGCGGGAGGGTTGCGGCAGCCGAAAGACGGGCTGGCATGAAGGTGCCGTTTTGCTTTCCGTTCAGCCGGAAAAAATACAATCTGCAAAAAAATGCAGAAAATTGTTCCTGGATGTTAGTTTTCCGGCGGACCGTTCTTGAAAAAATATGTATCTTTACGGCCAAAAAATAAAGCAGACTACCGATGGACTCTCCGGGAAACGGATGTTGCAGCCTTGTTCGGCACATGGTGCCGCCTGGCCAATACCCCGTTGAGAAGGGGGAAAGATAATCTGTCGGCAGTCGGAAATGTTTCCCAATCATTCAAGGTTAAACAATCAATGAAAAAAATTGTACTACTCCTCTTGATGCTGCCTTTCCTGGTAGCTGGTGCGCAGAACCAGGCAATGCCCAAACGTGAATTCCGTGGTGCGTGGATTCAGATTATCAACGGTCAGTTCCAAGGTATGAGCCGTGACCAGATGCAGGCTAATCTGACCCATCAGCTGAATACGTTGCAGCAGTGTGGGATTAATACTATCATCTTCCAGGTGCGTGGCGAGGCGGATGCCTTGTATGAAAGTCCTTATGAGCCCTGGAGCCGCTTCCTTACCGGTACGCAGGGACTTGCACCTTCGCCCTATTGGGATCCTTTGGCCTGGATGGTGGAGGAATGCCACAAGCGGGCAATGGAACTGCACGCGTGGATTAATCCGTTCCGGGCCAAGACCAAAGGCACAACGGCTCTTTCGCCCAAGCATCCTTACCTGAAGAATCCGTCTCTGTTTTTCCAGTATGACAATCTGATACTTTTCGATCCCGGTATCCCTGCCAATCGTGAGTACATCTGTAAGGTGGTGGCCGACATTGTCAAGCGCTATGACATCGACGGATTGCATATCGACGATTATTTTTATCCGTATCCGGCGCCCGGGCAGACCATTCCCGATGCAGCCACTTTCCAGGCCTACAATAACGGCATCAGCAACATTGACGACTGGCGCCGCTACAATGTGAACCGTTTTATGGAAATGCTCTATGAAACGGTGCACAGTGTGAAGCCTTGGGTGAAAGTGGGCGTGGCTCCTTTCGGCATTTATCATAACCAGAAGAACGGTTCCAATATTCCTGGAAGCCGTACGAACGGTCTGCAGAATTACGATAACCTCTATGCGGATGTGCTCTACTGGGTCAACAAGGGCTGGGTGGACTATAATGTGCCGCAAATCTATTGGGAAATCGGCCACAAGGCTGCAGACTATGACGAGCTGATTCGCTGGTGGTCGCGCTATGCCGTCAACCGTCCGCTCATCATCGGGCAGGACGTGGAGCGCACTGTGAAGGCCGCCGACCTGAACAATCCTTCCATCAACCAGATGCCGGCCAAATTTCATCTGCAGCGCAATCTTCCCAATATCGACGGTTCCTGCCTGTGGTATTCGGCAGCCGTTGTCCGCAACGTCGGCAATTATGCAAGTGCCTTGCAGTCTTATTATCACCGCACGCCGTCCTTGCAGCCCGAAATGCCCTTTATCGACGATGACCGTCCCGACCGGCCGCGCCATGTCAAGGACATGTGGATGCCCGACGGACTTTATCTCTTCTGGACAGCGCCGAAAGCGAAGAAGGAAATGGACCGTGCGCAATATTATGTGGTTTACCGCTTTGCCCCCGGGGAAAAGGTGGACCTTGACAAGGCCGAGAATATCGTGACCATCACGCCGCTTACCCTGGTGAAATTGCCCTATGTGGACGGCAAGACGAAATATACGTATGTCGTGACCGCTCTCGACCGGCTGCAGAACGAGTCGAAGGGCCGGAAGGAAAAAGTGCGGCTTTAATGCTCTTGTAAAAATATCCGTTTGTTATATAAATAAGATTTGACTGATGAAAATCCTGAAGTTTGGCGGTTCGTCGGTGGGTACCGCGAGCAGTATCCGCAATGTCAAGAAAATAGTGGAGGCAGTCTCCGGCCGTGTGATTGTGGTTGTTTCGGCATTGGGCGGCGTTACCGACCAGTTGCTGCGTATTTCCAAAAAGGCCGTGGCCGGCGACCTTACGTATTATACCGAGGTGGAATCGCTCGAATTACGTCATCACCAGCTGGTGGCGGAAGTGGTTCCCGTTGCGAGACAGGGCGAACTGTTGGGCAAGGTGGACGAACTCATCAACGAGTTGCGCAGCATTCTGCACGGTGTTTGTCTGATTCAGGACCTGACACCCAAAACCGAAGATGCCATCGTTTCGTATGGCGAGCGGCTTTCTTCGCTGGTATGCGCTGCCCTCATCGAAGGGGCTGTGCATAAGGATTCGCGCACTTTCATCAAGACCCGTAAGGAGCACGGCAAGCATGTGGTCGACTTCGATGTGACCAACCGGTTGATTCGTGAGCACTTTCATGAGAATGAAGCTCTTGTTGTGACGGGTGGTTTCATTGCTTCGGATGCGGCTTCGGGTGTGACAACCAATCTGGGCCGCGGCGGTTCCGACTATACCGCTGCCATTCTGGCTGCTGCCCTCGACGCTGAAGTTCTCGAAATATGGACCGACGTAGACGGCTTCATGACGGCCGACCCCCGTGTTATCCCGACGGCTTATCCGATAGATGAACTGACTTATGATGAAGCAATGGAGTTGTGCAACTTTGGCGCGAAAGTCGTTTATCCTCCCACCATATTCCCCGTTTGCAGCAAGAATATCCCCATTTACATAAAGAATACGATGAACCCTGGCGCGAAGGGAAGTGTTATCCGTAGCGAGGTGGCGCCCAGCGAACGTCCGGTGTGCGGTATCTCTTCCGTCAACGAGATGAGTCTTGTGACGGTGAGCGGTTCGACCATGGTGGGCGTCATCGGTGTCAACCGCCGCATCTTCACCACGCTGGCGGCAGGCGGCATCAGTGTGTTCATGGTGGCGCAGACTTCGTCGGAAACCAGTACTTCCATCTGTATGCTGCCGGCCGATGCCCATCGTGCCTGCCGTCTGCTCGATGAGGAGTTTGCCAAGGAGATTGCCGACGGGGCGATGAATCCGGCACGCCTGCAGGAAAATCTGGCCACGGTTGCCGTTGTCGGCGAAGGCATGAAGCGTACACCGGGCATAGCCGGAAAACTTTTCAGCGTGCTGGGACGGAACGGTATCAGCGTTGTGGCCGTAGCCTTCGGTTCGTTGGGCATCAACATGTCCTTCGTCGTTGACCGTTCATTGTTGCGTAAATCTCTCAATGTCATCCACGACAGTTTTTTCTTGAGTGAGTACCAGGAGTTGAATATCTTTTTGTGCGGCACTGGTACGGTTGGAGGATGTTTGTTGGAGCAGATTGCGGCACAGCGCGAGATGCTGATGCGCGAGAGAAACCTTAAGATTAATCTGGTGGGCGTATGCGGACGTTCTGTCGCGGCCTTCAACCGCGAAGGCATCGATCCCTCTCATTATCGTGAGGCGATGGAAAAAGGCAGAGGCGGTGTGGAGCGGATGATGCAGGAAATCATTGAGATGAATATCTTCAATCCGGTGTTTGTCGACTGTACGGCGAGTGAGGAAGTGGCTGCGCAGTATGAGAACCTGCTTCGTCATAACATCCCGGTCGTGGCAGCGAACAAGACGGCGGCTTCGTCACCTTATGAAAACTATCTGCGACTGAAAAATGCGGCGCGCGAACGCGGAGTGAAATTCCTTTTTGAAACCAACGTAGGAGCCGGTCTGCCGGTAATCAACACGATTAACGACCTGATAGGTTCTGGCGACCGCATTCTGCGCATAGAGGCTGTGCTGAGCGGCACGCTGAATTATCTGTTCAACATGTTGTCGGAAAACGTTACCATGAGTCAGGCCGTGCGGCTGGCCAAGGAGAACGGCTACAGTGAGCCGGATCCGCGCATCGACCTCTCGGGCAAGGATGTCGTCCGGAAGCTGACCATTCTGGCCCGCGAAAGCGGTTACCGGGTGGAAGTTGAGGATGTGGAGTGCCGGACTTTCATTCCGCAGGAGATTTTTGCCGGTTCCGAGGAGGATTTCTGGAAGCGGTTGCCCGAACTGGATGAATGGTTTGAGACTGAGCGCCGCCGTCTGGCTGCTGCCGGGAAGCGTTGGCGCTTTGTTGCCGAGTGGTCTGACGGTAAGGGGCGTGTAGGCTTGCGTGAAGTGGAACAGGGGCATCCGTTCTACGACCTGGAGGGTTCCAACAACATCATATTGTTGACCACCGAGCGTTATTGTGAGTATCCGATGCTCATCCAGGGCTACGGCGCCGGAGCGGCTGTGACGGCAGCCGGAGTATTTGCCGACATTATGCGCGTGGCGCATGTCTGATGTTCAGGAGGGCCGGCGAGGCTTTCCGGATGAATTTGATAATGAGGTCCCGGGCTGCTGTGACAGGCGCCCGGGCCTTTTTTTCTGGCAGAGGTGCAACGTCTTTTGTGCAGGCTGCCTGTTCCTTGCCTAAGCGGATAAACAAACAAGCGAAAGGCTGCCTTCGCCACTTGCGTGTGGGGGAGACAGCCTTTCGTAAGGTTTCGGTACTGGACCTTGAATTTTACTTCTGTTTCTTTTCCTCAACGATGGCATCGATGACGGCTACGGCCGTGATGTTGATGATGTCGCGTACGGAGCATTCGAAGTCGGTGAAGTGAATCGGTTTGTTCAATCCCATTTGGATGGGGCCGAGCACTTCGCCGTCCTCAACCATGGCCTTAATCATCTTGTAGGATGCATTGGCACTGGTCAGGTTGGGGAATATCAGGGTGTTGACATCCATGCCCTTCAGTCTGGTGAAGGGATATTTCTCGTCGCGCAGTTCGCGGTCGAGGGCAAAGTTGACCTGCATTTCGCCGTCGATGGCCAAATCAGGGCATTCCCGCTGCAGTTCTTCCACCACTTCGTGCACCATGGCCGGGCTTCCCGTGGCGTCGGTACCGAAGTTGGAGTAGGAAAGCATGGCGATGACCGGCGTACGGTTGAAGAAGCGTACGGTCGAAGCTGAAAGTTTGGCAATATCGATAAGTGCCTCTTTGTTCGGATGGCGGTTGATAAGGGTGTCGGCTACGAAATAGATGCCTTTTTTGGAACTGATGAGATGCATCGTTCCGAAATGCTTGTATTCCTTGCGTGTGCCGATAACTTCCTTTGCCACCTTGATGGTGTTGGAGTATTTGGTGTAAAGGCCGGTGATGAATGCGTCGGCGTCGCCTGTTTCCACCATCATCATGCCGAAGTAGTTGCGTTCATACATCTTGTCGATGGCTTCCTGAAGGGTGTAGCCTTCGCGCTGTTTCTTCCGGGCCAGAATTTCGGCGTAACGGTAGCGTTTTTCAGCCTGGTCGTCGTTGCGGAGGTTGAGCACTTCCACGCCCTCGAGATTGAGGTCCATTTCTTCAGCCATTTTCCGGATTTGCACGTCGTTGCCCAGAAGAATGGGGTGGCAGATACCTTCTTCGCGGGCGCGGATGGCGGCCTGCAGCATGTTGGGGTGCGTGCCTTCGGCGAAGACCACGCGCTTGGGATTCAGGCGTGCAGTGTCATAGAGGTTTTGTGTGAACTTGGTTTCCTGTCCCATGAGTTCGCGCAGGTGCTGGCGGTAGGCCTTCCAGTCGGTAATCTGCTTCCGTGCCACGCCGCTTTCCATGGCAGCCTTGGCCACGGCCATGGACACTTCGGTAATGAGGCGCGGGTCAACGGGCTTCGGGATGAAGTAGTCAGGACCGAACGTGAAATTGCGCACGTGGTAGGCACGGTTGACGATGTCGGGCACCGGGCGGCGGGCCAGGTCGGCAATGGCGCGGGCGGCAGCCTGCTTCATTTCCTCGTTGATGGCGGTGGCTGCGGTGTCGAGTGCGCCGCGGAAGATGTAGGGGAAACCGATGACGTTGTTGATTTGGTTGGGGTAGTCCGTGCGGCCCGTACTCATGAGCACGTCGGGGCGTGCGGCTTTGGCATCTTCATAAGAAATTTCGGGCACGGGGTTGGCCAGTGCGAAAATGATGGGCTTTTCGGCCATGGAGCGTACCATGTCCTGCGTGAGGACATTGCCTTTGGAGAGGCCGACAAAGACGTCGGCACCCTTGATGGCATCGGCGAGGGTGTGAACGTCGGTGCGGCTGGTGGCAAATTCGGCTTTTTGCTCGTTGAGGTCGGTACGTTCGGTGGTGATGGCGCCCTTGGAGTCGAGCATGACGATGTTCTCGCGGCGCAGGCCGAAGGAACAATAGAGGCGTGTGCAGGAGATGGCGGCAGCTCCGGCACCGTTGACCACGAGCTTGACATCTTCGATGCGTTTTCCTGCCACTTCCAGGGCGTTGAGCAGTCCGGCAGCCGAGATGATGGCTGTGCCGTGCTGGTCGTCGTGCATCACGGGGATATCGAGTTCTTCTTTCAGGCGGCGTTCGATTTCGAAGCATTCGGGCGCCTTGATGTCTTCCAGGTTGATGCCTCCGAAGGTCGGTGCAATAGCCTTGACCGCCTGGATGAATTTTTCAGGGTCTTTTTCGTCGACTTCAATGTCGAAGGCATCGACGCCGGCATAAATTTTGAAGAGCAGGCTTTTACCTTCCATCACGGGTTTACCGCTGACGGCACCAATGTCGCCCAGTCCGAGTACGGCCGTACCGTTGGAGATGACGGCTACCAGGTTGCCTTTGTTGGTGTAGCGGTAGGCATCCTGTGGATTCTTCTGGATTTCCAGACAGGGCTCGGCCACGCCGGGCGAATAGGCCAGCGAAAGGTCGGTCTGTGTGCGGTATGGCTTGGTGGGGACGACTTCAATCTTTCCCGGCTTGCCTTGTTCGTGATAGAGCAGGGCTGCTTCTTTTGTAATCTTTACCATAGTGACAGTAAACAATATGTGTTGTTATTCTTCAGATATCAGCTTATCATCGTATTTCCGGATGCAAAGATAGTGATTTATGCACAATGATGTTTGCGTGTTTTGTCCTTTTTTCTTCGGTTGCGGCTGTTGCCGGCCGGCTGTGGAGAATTGTGGAGTGTCGGGGCTGTGCGGAACGGTTGCAGACTGTTTTTTCTGCCCTGCATTTTTATGAAAATTTAAGTTGTCGGCCCTTCTATTCCCCTCGGTGGAAGGACTGTTCCGGATTTCGGCGCTGCGGTCGTAGCTACAGTTTTTCCGAAAGTAGGCTTAGTTTTTTCTGTCGGCGGAACAAAAATGGCTTTTCCCTGACGAAAAAAGCGGGAAGATGAGCGCTTTGTCTCGTCTTCCCGCTTTTGCATTGCAAATATAATAAGGAATGCAGAAAAATCCAAATTCCCGTTAAGAATCTTTCACATGAGGAACCGCTGGTTTGCCGGTCGTTGGGATGAGAAAGCAAGGGGAGAAAAAAGCGGGTGCCGTTCCGCTTGTCCGGACTTCTTGAGGCAGGCCGGACCGAGTTGGCGGGTGGGCTGCCCTTCTGTCAGTTCTTGCTTCCGGTTCTTTGGGCTGGCGAAGTCTCAGAACCGGTATGTCATCGTAAGACCGATATTGCGGAATCCGTGGTCCACGAGGCCCGAATGGTCGCCCAGGGCAATGGCCACCATGGGGCGGTAGTCAAGTCCTACGCTCAGAGGGATGTCCTTTAGGGTAAATCCGAATCCAAGCGTGCCGACCGGGCCGAGCATAACGCCGTTGTAGCCGTCGTCGTGCTTGCCGTAATCGACGAAGCCGATGCCGGCTCCCACGCCGCCCCAGAATTTCCAGGTACCGAATCTGGGTGTCCAGTCGCTCCATTGTCTGATGTTCCAGTTGTAGACGCCTTGTGCGAGAAAACCTTTGTCAAGGTCGAAGATACCGGCTGTGACGTCCAGAAAGTTTTTCTGGTTGAAATGATACTGGTATTCAAGGTCAAGAGTGGAACCTCCCATGTGGAAACCGATGGCATGGGGAGTGCTTTGGGCACTTGCCAGCAGAGCGCCGGCTGCAAAAATGAGAGTGAGCAGATGTCTTTTCATGATGTGTTGGTTTTAATTGTTTGTCGTTCTTGTTCTGTGCAGGCAGGGAATGCGGTGACGGCGATGGTCCCGGCTGCATGGTTGCGGCTGTGCCTGTGCCGGCGATGTCCTGCCTTTCGACAAATGTACGGATAATATTTGGATACATTTGTCTTTTTAACAAGCATTAAAGTTGGGGCAGGCGCCTTTTTGGTTTGGTGGCGAGGAGAATTGCCGGTGCAAGGGCGAAGGGCTGGCGGTAGGGATTTACAAGCGAATCTGGCAATCCTGTGTCCTTCCGTTTTTCGTTTTCATTTACTTTTTGTATTTTTGCTCCTGACCCGGCTATTGCCGCATATCACGGCTGTTTCCGGATGTTATATATCGGAATATTGAAAAACATACAAACGTGAAACGAACGCTCCAATCGTCCAAAATCTTCCGGGAGGAAGCCCGGACGCGCATCATCGAATTGGCGAAGAAGGAATTTATTTCGAAAGGCATCCGCCAGGTGAAAATGGATGATTTTGCGCATGCTTTGGCCATGTCGAAACGCACGCTCTATCAGATTTTCGCCGACAAGGAGTCGTTGCTGCTGGCCTGTCTTCAAGAAAGGCAGAACTATTTCAAGGCGCTGGCGGAGAAAAAGCAGCGGGAAACGGACAATGTGCTCGAAATCATTGTGCACGACAGTTATGTCCGCATGCAATGGCTTCGGGAAGTGTCGCCGCTCTTCTTTGTCGAAATCGGCCGCTACCCAAGGGTGATGGAATATATGACGGGAGAGCGCAACCGCTATATTGACCATGCAGTGGGATTTCTGCAGGGCGGTGTGGAGCAAGGGGTGTTTCGCAAGGATGTGGATTTCCGCCTGGTCATGTCTTTGCTGCTGGTACAGATGAACCGGGCCATAGCAGAGCATTTTTATGAAGTGTTTTCGCCGGCAGAAGTGTTCCGCCATCAGGTAGTTTTCTTTTTCAGAGGTTGCACAACAGCGAAAGGTATGGCCCAGATGGATGCCCTGATTGAGGAAATGGACCGTCAGCTGTTTCCGGAACTGAGCCCGTCGAAGCCCTGATGCGGGCGTGTTCGTGCCCGGCATCTGGCGTGTCAGCCATCCGTCGCCTTTGCTAAAAAAAGTCTGTAACCCCGTTTCTCTTCTCTTTTCTTTGTACCTTTGCGGGAGTGAACGAACCGATACTTTCCATGAGAGCGCTGTCAACGGGCTATGGTCCGCGCAGGCAGCGCCGCATTGTCGCCCGCGGACTGACGGCCACACTGGCTGCCGGCTCCTTTACCGCGCTCATCGGTACCAACGGAGCCGGAAAAAGTACGCTGTTGCGCACATTGGCCGGTTTGCAGCCGGCGCTGGAAGGCGAGGTGAGTTGGTGCGGGAAGCCGCTGACGGCCTATTCGCGGCGCGCGCTTTCGCGTATGCTGGCTGTCGTGCTGACTGACCGCAATGCGGGCGACGGACTGACCGTAAGCGAACTGGTGGAAATGGGCCGGATGCCTTACACCGGCTTTGACGGCCGGCTGACGGAGGCCGACCGCGCCATTGCCGCACAGGCCATGGCCCAGACCGGGGTCGCGCCGCTTGCGGCACGCACCGTGGGCAGTTTGAGCGACGGGGAGCGGCAGCGGGTCATGATAGCCAAGGCGCTTGCCCAGCAAACGCCGGCGATTCTGCTGGACGAGCCGACGGCCTTTCTCGATTTCCCGTCCAAGGTGTCGTTGCTGCGTCTGCTCCGCCGATTGGCCGAAGAAGAAGGGAAGACCATCCTGCTCTCCACGCACGATTTGGAACTGGCCTTGCAGATTGCCGGCCGCGTGTGGCTGCTTTCGTCCGACGGACTGACCGAAGGCACGCCTTCACAGCTGGCTGCGGAGGGTGCGCTGGAGCGTTTCTTCCGTTGCGAAGGGTTGGAGTTTGACCGTTCGCATTTGCGCTTTACCTTGAAATAGACCGAAACGCCGTGCAGCAGTTGCCGGTGACGATGATGGCCGTTGGCAGCATGCGGCTTTGTTTCCCGAAAGAAAATATTGAACGTAAGAAAATATGATAGTTTGCATCGCAGAGAAGCCCAGCGTGGCGCGTGACATCGCGCAGATACTTGGTGCCACGCAGTCAAAGGAAGGTTACCTGGAGGGTAACGGTTATCAGGTTACCTGGACCTTTGGCCATCTCTGTGAACTGAAATATCCTGAGGACTACTGTGTGGAGTGGAAGCGGTGGAGCCTGGGGCAGTTGCCCATGGTGCCCGAACGTTTCGGCATCCGGTTGAAGAAGGACAACGGCATAGCCCGCCAGTTTTCCATCATTCAGAAACTGATGCAGGAGGCCGACGCCATTGTCAATTGCGGCGATGCCGGCCAGGAGGGGGAACTGATTCAGCGCTGGGTCATGCAGAAGGCCGGCGCCCGATGCCCCGTGCAGCGGTTGTGGATATCTTCGCTGACGGAAGAGAGCATCCGCGAAGGATTTTCGCATCTCAAGCCGCAGGAAGATTACCGCTCGCTTTATGAAGCCGGCCTGTGCCGCGCCATCGGCGACTGGCTGCTGGGCATGAATGCGACGCGCCTTTACACCCTCAAGTACGGGCGGCAGGAAAAGGGAGTTCCGCCACTGTCGATAGGGCGGGTGCAGACGCCGACGCTGGCGTTGATTGTGCGCCGTCAGCAGGAAATCGAAAACTTCAGGCCCGAACCCTACTGGGTGCTGACGACGGTGTATCGCGACACTACCTTCACGGCAGTCATGGGCGACCCCAACGACGACGAGCAGCCGGCAGCCGAAGCGGACGGCAAGGAAAAGAAGGACGGGGCGGCACTGGCGAAGAAGGGCTTTACTTCGGAAGCTGAGGGACGGGCGGCTCTCGACCGCATCCGGCAGGCGCCGTTCACGGTGACCGACGTGACAAAAAAGAGCGGAACGGAAGCGCCGCCGCGCCTGTTCGACCTGACTTCGCTGCAGGTGGAATGCAACCGCAAGTTCAGCTATTCCGCCGAGCAGACGCTGCAACTCATCCAGAGTCTTTACGAGAAGAAGGTGACAACCTATCCGCGTGTGGACACTACCTTCCTCAGCGACGATATTTACCCGAAGTGCAAAGGCATACTCAACGGCATTGCCGGCCAGTACGGGGCTTTGCTCCAGCCCCTCCGCGGCGCGCAGCTCCGGAAGAGCAAGAAGGTGTTCGACTCCTCGAAGGTGACCGACCACCATGCCATCATTCCCACCGGAGTGGCTGCAACGGGGCTGACGGAAATGGAGAAGAACGTGTACGACCTGGTGGCGCGGCGCTTTATTGCCGTGTTCTATCCCGACTGCCGCTTTTCAACCACCACCGTGCTGGGCGAGGCGGCCGAGGTGCCTTTCAAGGTGACGGGCAAGCAGATTCTCGAGCCCGGATGGCGCGATGTGTTCCAGCAGGCGGCGGGCGGCACGGCGGCGTCGGACGCGGAGACGGAAAACCGTGAGGAATGCACCTTGCCGGCTTTCCGGAAGGGGGAAAGCGGACCGCATCAGCCCGACCTGGCGCAGAAGATGACGCAACCGCCCAAGCCGTATACCGAAGCCACTCTGCTCCGGGCCATGGAAACGGCCGGTAAACTGGTGGACAGTGACGAACTGCGTGATGCTCTGAAGGAGAACGGCATCGGACGGCCGTCAACGCGCGCTGCCATCATACAGACGTTGTTTCAGCGCAACTATATCCGCAGACAGCGGAAGGCACTGGTGGCCACACCCACGGGCGTGGAACTCATCGGGCTCATCAAGGAGGAACTCCTCAAGAGTGCGGAACTGACCGGCATTTGGGAAAAGAAACTGCGCGAGATAGAGCGGCGCGAATACAGCCCGCAGCAGTTTGTCGAGGAACTCAAGGTCATGGTGCGCGACCTCGTGCTGCAGGTGCTGGCCGACAATTCCAACCGCCATATCAGTCTCGACCCCGCGTTGGCGGAGAAGAAACTTCCGCCGGTGCTTGAGCGCGCCCGCGAGGCCGAGCAGCAGTCGCAGCCGAAGCCCAAGCGGAAAGTCATTCGCGAAGGCAGCGTCTGCCCCGAGTGTGGTGAGGGGAAGGTCATCAAGGGAAAAACGGCGTATGGCTGTTCGCGGTGGAAGGAAGGCTGCACGTTCCGGAAACCTTTCAGAAAATGACGGCGCACCGGCCCGTTCCGTGCTTGTTCCGAACGGCACGCCGGGCCGCCCGGTCGTTTCAGTGCCTTTTCTCCCGGTGTTGGAAAGCCATGCGGCCCGTGAGAGAAAGACTCTTTTTACCTCCGAAAAAACAATCCTTACTTTAGGAAAAACAATCAGTACTTTAGAAAATTCTCTCAGTACTTTAGAAAATTCTCTCAGTACTTTAGATTTTTCTGTCAGTACGATTGTTTTTTCTCCCGGTACTTTTGTTTTTCCGTTCCGATTATAGGAAAAATCTTTTGGCTTTTTTGAAAAATCAGTATGGCCTGGCGGTGACGTGGGACCATACTTTCCCCTTTCTCAGTTTACTTCCGCTGTTTTTTGCGCAGAATGAATTTTCCGCCGGTGAACTCGGCGGTTTCCGCGTCGACCAGGGCCTGCATGGCTTCAGCGCAGGCTTCGCGCGAGAATCCGCTCTGCATCAGCTCTTCGGGCGCGTGCGGCTCGCCGTCGGCCAACAGTTGTGCGGCGGCTTCGGTCAGATTAGGGGAAACATGGCGCTGCCGGTGCAGGCATACGTCGCACCCGCCGCAATCCTTTCCGCTGCGGTCGCCGAAGTATTCCAATAGGAAACGGCTGCGGCAGAAGTCCTCCTCCGTGGCATAGTCGAGCATCGACTCCACGCGCTCGATGTATTGCTGCCGGCGCTGTTCGTAGACTTCGGCGGAAAGGTACACCTGGTTACCGTCGACGCGGCGCGTGAGGTAGGTGATATAGGGAGTCCGCTTGCGTGGGATGTAGTGGAGAATGCGCTGGTGGGTGAGTTGTACGAGGGTCTGGTAGATTTCGTTTTCCGTGGTGTCGCATTCCTTGGCGAGCAGGCTTTCCTCGATGTAGACGTAGTCGCTGAAAAGCCCGCAGTAATGGCGGAGCAGCGCGCGGATGACGGCATCGGCCTGACGGCCGAGCCGGGTATAGCTGTAGAGTTCGTCGCGCTCTACGATGAAATAGATTCTTGAGGTACTTTCTTCCTCCTCGCGGTATTCAATGTAGCCGGCCCGGCTGAGCAGTTGCAATGCACTGACCACCGGAACGGGAAAGAACTTGAAGGTGGTGCAGAAACGCTCCAGGTTGAATTCGTAGGTCACGTTGAATCCGTCGCCCACGGCCAGTTGGAAATAGTAGGCCAGGCAGTCGTACACCTTTTGCACGTATTCCTTTTCGGGGAAGGTTTCGGGGATGCGCCGCAGCATGATGCCGTGGTCCATGTTGTTGTAGAGCAGCACGGCGTAGGCGGTCTGCCCGTCGCGTCCGGCACGTCCCGCCTCCTGGAAGTAGGCTTCCACCGAGTCGGGGAGGTCCATGTGTATCACCAGCCTTACGTCGGGCTTGTCGATGCCCATGCCGAAGGCGTTGGTGGCTACCATGACACGGGTTTCGTCGTCCTGCCATGCGTGTTGCCGCACGTCTTTCTCCACATCGGTGAGCCCGGCGTGGTAGTAGAGGGCCGTGAATCCCGACTCCGTGAGCAGGCGGCACACGTCGCGGGTACCCTTTCTGCTGCGTGTATAGACGATGGCGCTGCCACCGACCGACCGGAGAATGTGGATGAGTTCGGCGGTCTTGTCCTGTGTGTGGCGCACGATGTAGCGCAGGTTGGGGCGCGCGAAGCTCATCCGGAATACGGCGAAATTGCTTTTTCCTTCGCCGGCATCGGGCGGAGAGAGGCGTTCGCAGATGTCGGTGATGACGCGTTCCGTAGCAGTGGCCGTCAGTGCCAGTACGGGAACGCCGGGCAGCAGCCGGCGGATTTCGGCAATGCGCAGATAGGAGGGGCGGAAGTCGTAGCCCCATTGTGAGATGCAGTGCGCCTCGTCCACCGTGATGAAGCTGACCTGCATGCGTTGCAGCTTGGTCTGAAAAATGGGGGTGGCGATGCGCTCGGGCGAAACGTACAGAAATTTGTAGGCTCCGAAAATGCTGTTTTCAAGATGGCGGAGAATTTCGTCGCGCGACTGGCCGGAATAGATGGCGGCGGCACCGATGCCGCGCTGCCGCAGATGGGCCACCTGGTCCTTCATGAGGGCGATGAGCGGCGTGATGACAATGCACACGCCCGGCATGGAGAGCGCCGGAACCTGGAACGTGATGCTCTTTCCGCCGCCGGTGGGCATGAGTCCGAGGGTGTCGTTTCCCGCGGCAATGCTCCGGATAATGTCTTCCTGAATGCCGCGGAAGCTGTCGTATCCCCAATATTTCCGCAGTATGCCGGCAAAGTCGGGTTCTCCCTCCCGGTGATTCTCCGGCTCCTCCAGCCGGTCGTCCGGCGACACGACGGCCTGCTCCCAGCCTTCGGGAAGGTCGGGAAGAGGAATGTCGTTGTCGAAGGGAAGTTCGTTCATCGTTCGTCGGGTTGGGCGGCGGGGCTGCGGCGACTGCGGGACAGGCAGGTGGCTTCCTGCTTGCCGGGGTCACTATTCGCAGGGTCGGATGTCTTCGATTTGGAGTTGCACTTCGCCGCGCTTGTGCGTGTTTTCCTCAATGGCGTAGCAGATGTCGAAAGCCCGTTTGGTCTTGATGTACCGGGCCTGCGAGCTTTGCCCGAAGGCAATTCCGTTCATGATGTTGTTGCTCTTGTTGTCCACCAGTTCGAGCTTGATGTGCTCCTGTCCGCGGCCCACCACCTTGCTCGTGCCGTAGTCGTAGACGCGGCGGGTGCAGAAGATGGGGCGTGCGTTGCCCGGACCGAAGGGCGCAAAGCGCTTGAGGTCCTGATAGAAGTTGAAGGTGACGTCCTTGAAGTCGAGTATGGCGTCGATTTCAAGGCTGGCCTCCGTCTGCTCGTCGAGGATGTGCTCAGTGACATAGTTTTCGAACCGCCGGCTGAACTCTTCGATGTTTTCCACCTTCAGCGTAAGTCCGGCAGCATACGTGTGGCCGCCAAAGTTTTCCAGCAGGTCAGCACAGCTCTGCACGGCCTTGTAGACGTCGAAGCCCGACACGGAGCGCGCCGACCCTGTGGCCATTCCTTCCGAGCGGGTCAGGACCACTGCCGGCCGGTAGTATTGTTCCGTGAGGCGTGAGGCCACGATGCCGATGACTCCCTTGTGCCATTCTTCGTTGTAGATGACAATGGAGCGTCGTTCGTCGAGCTGGGGCATGTCGTGCACCTGCATGATGGCTTCCTCGGTCATTTGCTTGTCCAGGTCCTTCCGGGCTTCGTTGTAGAGGTTGATGCGGCTGGCTTTTTCGAGAGCGGCGCTGTAGTCTTTCTCCACCAGCAGTTCGACGGCTTCGCGGCCGCTTTGCATGCGTCCCGAGGCGTTGATGCGCGGGCCAATCTTGAAGATGATGTCGTTCATGGAAAGTTCGCGGTCGCTGAGGCTGCACACTTCCAGAATGGCTTGCAGGCCGATGCTGGGGTTGGAGTTGAGCGAGCGCAGGCCGTGATAGGCGAGAATCCGGTTTTCGTCCATGATGGGGACGATGTCGGAGGCGATGCTGACGGCACAAAGGTCGAGCAGGGAAGTGAGTTTGTTGAACTCGATGCCGTTGCTGGCGGCAAAGCCCTGCATGAACTTGAAACCTACGCCGCAGCCCGAGAGATGCGTGTAGGGGTAACGGTTGTCGCGCCGTTTGGGGTTGAGAATCGCTACGGCGTCGGGAAGAGTGTCGTCGGGCACATGATGGTCGCAGATGATGAAATCAATGCCCTTTTCCTTGGCATAGGCAATCTCTTCGATGGCTTTGATGCCGCAGTCGAGCACGATAATGAGCTTTACGCCGGTGGCTGCGGCGAAGTCGATGCCTTTGTGTGAAATGCCGTAGCCTTCTTCATAGCGGTCGGGGATGTAAAAGTCGAGATTGGAATAATATTGCTGCAGGAAGCGGTAGACCAGCGCTACTGCCGTGCAGCCATCCACATCGTAGTCGCCGTAAATGAGGATGCGTTCTTTCCGCCGCAGGGCCGTGTTGAGGCGGTCGACAGCCGTCTGCATGTCGTTCATGAGGAACGGGTCGTACAAATCGGAGAGCTGTGGACGGAAGAATTTACGCATGCTGATTTCCTCGGTAATCCCTCTGTCAATCAGTAGCTTCCCGAGCGCAGGGTGAATTCCTGCCTTGGCAGCCAGACGGCTTGCGAGGGCCGCGGATTCCGGCGATGGCGTTTCATAAATCCATTTGTAGTTCATGTATGTGGTATTTTTTATTTTCAGAGGGGAAGTCCGGCGGGCATTGCCGTCGGCTGTGCACTTCAGAACGGTTGTGCACGGATACGAGCAAGCTAAGTTAGTAAAAAAAGTTGAGATGAAACGCGGCAGAGGAAAAAGGTTTTTGTTTTCATTTCAACTTTGTGACTGAACTTCCGTGCGGCCGTTGTGGCGCATCGGGTCTGTTCGTTTTTGTTGACGGAAACGGCATATGGTAATGTTAAGGATGTATAAAGGAAATTTGGAAAAATCGCATTGCCGCATTATCTTTGCACCAGCGCAGGCAGGAAAAGTTTCGCATCGGGCACTTTTCCTGCTTTTTTGTGTTTTGATGCGTTTTCGGGTCCTTACTTCTGTATTTTCTGTCCTTACTTTCGTTTTTCCAGTCGTTACTTTTGTTTGTTCTTCCGGCCGGACTGTTGGCGCTGAGGGCTTCCGGCGACGGACGAGTGGCGGGTGAAAAATCAGGAAGAGTTAATTTTTCGTAAAACTTGCGGTGGCGTTTGGTGGTGATTTTTTTTGACGGATTCCGTTGGCCGGAAGTGTGGCCAGCATGCCGTCGCAGGAATGGGCGGCTCTGATTTTACGGATAAAAAAGCAGACAGGAAAGCCGGGATTTCCAACTTTCCTGTCTGCTTTATGACGGTAGGGACGCCTTGTGTGCCGGTGGGGCATCCCTTTTGCGGCGGCGACGGTTTATTTGACGGCCGAGATACGCAGTTTGTAGGTCATCTTCTGGTTGGGAACACGATAGATGGGCAACGTGTCGACGTCGTGTCCGCACGAGGCGTTACCCACACCGCGGGTCCAGGCATCCAGATGGAGCACCGTGTAGGGGCGGTATTGCATTTCCCAGAAGTGGTTGGCTTTCATGAGGTCGGCGTCGGTGTAGGGCAGGGCGGAGAAGGCCACCTGTCCTTCGGTTTCAATCTTGATGCCGAAGCCGTTCTTGTCCTTCAGTATCAGTTCGCGCAGTCCTTCGCGTCCGCCGGTGCTTTGAGGCTTCACGTAGCGTTCGGGCATTTCGGCAACGGTGGTGGAGTAGCGTCCCAACAGAACGCCGTCCTTGCGGTCGCAGTAGTTCTCCCATGGACCGTAGGCATAGTAGTCCACACGGTTCAGCGTGGAGTCGATGCCGCACACCAGACCGGCGCGACGCAGCTGGTCGGACTTGGGAAGGAACGTTGCCTCGATGTCGATGGTGCCTTGCGGGTGGATGGTGTAGTTGATTTCCGTGTCGCAAAGGCTTCCCTTGCGGGTGGTCTTGACAACGGTGGTGCCGTTGGCGTTTTCTACTACGCAGGTACCCTCCGGCTCCAGTCCGTTGGTCGTGTTGCTGAAGCGGTCGTTTTCAATCCAGCGGTGATTGTCGTAGAGGAAGCCCTGTCCTTCGGCCAGTATGTTGCGGCCGTTGAATGCCAGACTTGTCAACTGTCCCGTGTGGTTGTCGAAACTTACACCAATCTTGCTGTTGCCGATTCTCACTTCGTGGAGAGCGGAGGTCATGGCCAGCTGTTCCGCTTTCCGGTTGTCAATGGCAGGAAGCGGACCGCGGGCCACCAGTTCGTACTGATGGTGGGCTACTTCGTGGCCGGCAGGAGCAAAGGTCGTGGCTTCTCTTTGCACCACCTTGAGATTGAGCAGCGTTTCAATGCCTTTTTCCGCCTCTTTCTTCAGGGAGGTTTTGGGGAGCTTGAGCTCGAGTGTCAGACTATCTCCGGGAGTCACGGCACCGATTTCCAGTTGCTTCACGGCTGTGACTTGTCCGTTCTTTACGACTTCGTAAACGAGATTGAAGTCCGAGAGGTCAATGAAACTGTAGTGGTTGTACAACCGTACGCCGACGCGGTTTTTCTTGCGGTCGATGTTGGTCAGTGCAAACTTGACGAACTGATATGCGCCCTTTACCTCTTTCAGCTTGGCGCTTTCGTGGCGTGTGGCGGGTATGACACCGTTGGAGCAGAAGTTGCCCTGGTGCGGCCCCGGGTAGTCATAGCCTGTGTGGAGGCGGCGCAGGCCCTGCTTCAGTTCCTGCGGGTCGTAGATGGCCTGGTCCACCCAGTCCCAGATGCAGCCGCCGATGCAGGAGTTGGAGTTTTCGATGATGTCCCAGTATTCCGACAGGTTGCCGATGGCGTTGCCCATGGCGTGCGCATACTCGCAGATAAACATGGGCTTGTCGAGTTCGCTGGTGTTGCGGTGCATCCAGGCCATGCCCGGGTACATTTTTGAGTAGAAGTCGGAGTAATGGTTGCCGCCGAAGTCCTTTCCGCCGCGGGTACCTTCATAGTGGATGGGGCGGGAGTCGAGTGCCTGCGCCGTGGCGTAGCATTCGCGGAAGTTGGCACCGTTGCCGGCTTCGTTGCCCAGACTCCAGAAGATGACGCTGGGATGGTTGCGGTCGCGCAGCACCATGCGTTCAATGCGGTCGTTAAAGGCGGGAATCCATGAAGGCCGGTCGGATATGCTCTGGTTGGCGTGGTCCTCCAGGTCAGCTTCGTCGCAGCAGTAAAGGCCGTAATAGTCGAACATGGCATACATCCGTGCATTGTTCGGGTAGTGGCTGGTGCGGATGGTGTTGATGTTGTTCTGCTTCATGAGGAGCACGTCGCGCAGCATGCTTTCGGTGCGGACGGCACGGCCGTGTTCGGGGTCGGTGTCGTGGCGGTTGACTCCCTTGAAGAAGACGCGTTTGCCGTTGACGTAGACCAGCGAATTGGCTATCTGGATGTCGCGGAAGCCGTATTTGGTGGAGAAAGCCATTTCCTCTCGCCCGTTTTCATCCTTCTGGATGACGCGCACGGTGTAGAGGTTCGGCGTTTCGGCCGACCACAGCTGAATATCCTTCAGCTCCATCTGTACGGCTGTGCGGTAGCGGCTGAAACCGGGGTCGAACAGGGAATATTTCGCACTCTGCCGGGCCACTTCCCGTCCCTGGGGGTCGAACACCTTGACGAGCACTTCCTTTTCGCCTTGCGAAGAGGGAGAGGGGTTGAAGCGCATTTCCACCTGCAGACGGGCATTCCGGCGATTGTCGAAAAGTTGCGAGGTGATGTAGTGGTCGCGGATGCCGACCTGAGGGATGTTGTAAAGATAGACGTCGCGGAAGATGCCGCTCATGCGGAACATGTCCTGACACTCCAGGTAGGAGCCGTCGGACCATCGGAACACCTGTACGGCCAGCCGGTTTTCGCCGGTGCGCAGATACTTGGTCAGGTCAAATTCCGCCACATTGTTGGAGCCCTGGGTATAGCCCACGTATTCGCCGTTGAGCCAGACGAAGGCGGCCGAGTAGATGCCGCCGAAATGAATGAAGGTGCGGCGGTTGTTCCAGCCTTCGGGCAGGATGAAGGTGCGCACGTAGGAGCCTACGGGATTGATGCCGTAGTTTTTCCCGTTGTCATTGAAGCCCGGGCGGGCCTTGATGAAGGGCGGCGTGTTGGAATGCGGATATTCCACATTGCAATAGATGGGTTTGTCGTAGCCATACATTTCCCAGTTGGAGGGAACGGGCAGGGTGTCCCAGCCGCTTACATCGTAGTCGTTGCGGAAGAAGTCGAGAGGCCGCTGTGAGGGCTCGCTGACGAAGTGGAACTTCCACGTCCCGTTGAGCGAAAGGAAACGGGAGTTGACGGGAACGGTCCACGGTGTGCGGTAGAAGGCCGAGTCGGCCAGCATGGCAGCCTCGTTCTCATAAGGCATGTAGGTGGCCACGGCGACTTCCTTGTTTTCCTGGAAGATGGTTTCGTCTTCCCAGTAGGGGGCTTTGATTTTTGGCTTTTCCACGGGTTCGAAAGTAAACCACGACGTAGGGTCGTCGGCCTTGAACGCTACGGATTTGAGCTGTCCGTCGCGCAGGGCATACATTTTGTCCTTTTTGGCGGGCGATGCGGAAACAAGCTGATAGGCACCCTTTTGTCCTGCTACGGGAAGAAAGCGGAAACGGGCATTGTTCCACACGCCGGCCTGGGCCGGCCATTGCAGCAGATAGTCGATGGAAGCATTGTCACCGCCGTCGTCGAAGTTCTGGCCGTAGAAAGCATTTTCCACGGCAAAGGTAAAGAGGTCGATGGTCTTGATGTTCCAGTATTGTCCGCGGTCGTTGGCATCGACAGCTTCGCCCACGATGCGGGCATTGTTCTCCCCGGAGTCGCCGTTGCCCAGCACGAGTTGGGGTTGGGCGGCGAAGCGGATGCGATAGGTCTGCGCCTCGTCGAAGCCCGGCTGCACGGATTCCTCAATTACGAAATGCGCCTGACGGTTCTTGGCCGCTTCAGTTTTCGGGATGAGCGTGAGTCCGGTCTTGGCGTTGAGGCAGGCGGCCATGTCGGGCCGGTTGGCGGGTATGAGCAGCTGCCCCTCTATGCGCCAGAGCTGTGCTTCGTCCGAGCCGTTGTTTTCGCCCAGACCGACGCGGTTGCCGTCGGCACGGAGTGCCAGGTTGCTCTGCGGGTTGATGATGCGCCAACTGCCGGAGAGTCCGCTGATTTTCCAGTAGATGTCCGGATTCTGAGCATCATACCTGGTGGCGGTGGCGCCGTTTTCCTTTTGGTCTTGCCCGATGAGCTGCCGCTTTTCGGGGTGCGCGTAAAGGTGATAGAGCTTACCTTTCTCGAATGTGTTCTGCGCCCATGCGCCGAGGGTCATGAAAACGGCGAGCAGGGCCATCGCAATGCGTAGGGAATAGGATTGTTTTTGCATATTGTGTGGTAAATGATAGGTCGTGTCGTGAAAGGCCGGCGGCCGGTGGTTGTGAACCGCTGGGCCGTCGTGTTTTCTGTATTCCGGGGCGGCGAGGAAACTCGCGGCCGGAAACCGGGTGAAAGCAGTGCTTTCAGACAGGCATTGCCCTGTCGTTCCGGTCTTTTGACAAAGATAAGCAAATTATTTGACAGGTTGGCGTTTTGTGCGGATGAAATATGGGAAGGCGCGGCAGCGGCTGCAGAGAAAAAGCGGGTGGTGTTGGGGCTGGTTCTCGTTCGGAGAAAATGGCGGTCGGCCCGACGGATTTTTGTTGTGGCGGGAAAAGAGCGGCAGTCTGTACCAAAGAAAAAACGATTAGTACTTTAGGAAAAACAGTTGGTACTTTAGGAAAAACTCTCAGTACTTTAGAAAAAACAGTCAGTACTTTCGTTAAAACAGTCCGTATTCCTGATGCCTCTCTCTGTATTTCCTTGTTTTTCAACGTCCGTTTGTTTTGGGGGATGGGGGAGAAAACGTGTGGAAATCCGTCTTCGTTTGTATTTGTCCGGCAGATGCGGATTTCGTAGTCGGTCGGAATCGGTTTTCTCAAGAATAAGAAACCGGGAGACTGACGTTTGCTGTCAGTCTCCCGGTGGTATCGGGATGCGTCATGCCGGCTGCTTGTGTGGGAATCGGCCGTTTGTGGCCGGAACGCATGGACGGCGTGGCGGTTTAGAGTACCCGTTTCAGGCGTTCGATGAAGTCGTCGGCTTCTTCTATTGTCAGCGAGAGCGGTGGCAGCAGGCGGATGATGTTGGTCGAGGCTGCACCGGTGAAGACGTGTTCTTCCTTGACCAGCCGGCTGCGGAGTTCCTTGACGGGATCGTCAAATTCGATGCCAATCATGAGTCCGCGGCCGCGCACTTCCTTGATGCCGGAAAGTTGGTTCAGGCGTTTCAGCAGGTGGTTGCCCACTTTTTCAGCATTGGCCACCAGCTGTTCCTGCTCCATGACGTCGAGCACGGCCAAGGCGGCGGTGCAGGCCAGATGGTTGCCGCCGAAGGTGGTGCCCAGCTGACCGTAGACGGGCTTGAAGGCGGGGGAAATGAGGACGGCCGACAATGGGAAGCCGTTGCCGATGCCTTTGGCCACCGTGATGAGGTCGGGACGGACGCCCAGGTGCTGATGGGCGAAGAAGCGTCCGCTGCGTCCGTAACCGCACTGGATTTCGTCGCAGATAAGGCAGGTGCCATAGGTATCGCAGGCCCGGCGCAATCCCTGCATGAATTCGGCCGTGGCCAGGCGGATGCCACCGACGCCCTGGATGCACTCGATAATGACAGCAGCCACATCGCCTTTGGCCAGCTCTGCCTCAAAGGCCGCAAGGTCGTTGAGCGGCAGGAAGGTGACGTGGTGATTGGCGTTGATGGGAGCCACAATCTTGGGATTGTCCGTCACTTCAACGGCCAGCGAGGTACGGCCGTGAAAAGCCTTCCCGGCAGCGAGCACGCGGCTGCGTCCGGTGTGGAACGAGGCCAGCTTGAGGGCATTTTCGTTGGCTTCGGCGCCCGAGTTGACGAGGAAAAGCTGGTAGTCGTCATAACCGCTGACCTTGCCCAGGCGAACGGCCAGTTCCCGCTGCAGACTGTTGACCACTGAATTGGAGTAGAAACCCAGGAGGGCTACCTGATCCTGCATTTTCTGCACGTAGTGCGGGTGGCTGTGGCCGATGCTGATGACGGCATGGCCACCGTAAAGGTCGAGATATTTCTGTCCCTTGTCGTCCCATACGTGGCAACCTTTTCCGCGTACGATGTTGATGTCGAACAGGGGATATACGTCGTAAAGATTCATGTTTTCGTTGTTTTAGAAGTTGTGATGTACAGGTAAATCCATTCTGTGGCCGTGCTGGCGGCGGAACGGCGGGGCCGTTCCCTTTGTTCCGCAGCGGTCAGAAAGCGACAGGTTTCAGTCGGAGGCCGGCGGTCTCTTCCAGTCCGAACATGAGGTTCATGTTCTGTACTGCCTGTCCGGAGGCACCCTTGAGCAGATTGTCGATGCAGGAGGTGACAAGCACCTTCTCGCCATACTTCTCGACGTGTACCAGGCATTTGTTCGTGTTGACCACCTGTTTCAGGTCGAGCGGACGGTCTACGTAGTGGGTGAAGGAGGCTTCGGCGTAGAAGTTCTTGTAGGCTTCGATGATTTCATCCTCGCTCTTGTCGCAGCGGGCTACGAGGGTGGCGAAAATGCCGCGGGGGAAATCGCCGCGGTAGGGGATGAAATCGACGGCGCCGTCGAATGAAGGCTGAAGCCGGTGCAGGCTTTGCATGATTTCCGGGATGTGCTGGTGACGGAAGGCCTTGTATATGCTGAGGTTGCCTGTGCGCCACGAGAAGTGCGTGGTGGCCGAGGGCTTGACGCCGGCACCGGTCGAACCGGTGATGGCGTTGACGGAAATGTCGCCGTCGAGCCAGCCGTTGGCGGCCAGCGGCAGGAGTCCCAGCTGGATGCAGGTGGCAAAGCAGCCGGGGTTGGCCACATGCTGCGCGCCCTGCAACTGGAGCCCGTTGAGTTCGGGCAGTCCGTATACGTAGTCGTTGTCATCGGCAGCCAGACGGAAGTCCTGGGCAAGGTCGATGATGCGCACGTCGGCCGGAATGTAGTGTTCGGCGAGGAATTGTGTGCTCTTGCCGTGGCCGAAGCAGAAGTAAACTACGTCCACGTCCTCAAAGGGAAGCTGGTCGGTGAAGCGCAGGTCGGTTTCGCCCCACAGGCCGGCGTGAACGTCGGTTATGAGGTTGCCGGCGTTGCTTTCGCTGTTGACGAAAACAATTTCTACGGCCGGATGGTTGAGCAGCAGGCGGAGAAGTTCGCCGGCCGTATAGCCGGCACCGCCGATGATGCCTACTTTTATCAAGTCGTTCATAAGGATGATTTCGGTATAATCAGACAACAAATGAGATAGACCGCGATGAGCGGAAGCAAACCGGTGAGGAACGTGAGCAGGACGGTGGCGACACGGACAACGGTCGGGTCGGTGTCAAAGTATTCCGCAACGCCTGCACATACGCCGCACACCATGGAGTTTCTGGAGCGGGTAAGCCGTTTGGAGGGCATGGTATTGATGGAATGCGGGACGGGAAGCGGTCTGCCTCGGGCAGGGTGCCTCGTCCCTGGTTTATGGTTGTGGAAGCGGGGCTGCCGCAGTGCGGCGGCCCCGCCTTTTGGGTTTCAGGCTACGGTTCTTCTGCTCAGACGTTCTTGTCCTCTTCGTGATTGGTGTAGAAGACGCGGAGCGGGGTGGAGAGCACTTTGATGAAGCCCTTTGCATCGTCGGCGGTCCAGCCTTTCTGTGTTTCTCCGTATTCGCCGAACTTGGTCTTTACCAGGTCGTCCTTGCTGTCAACGCCTACGGTGCTGAAACTGAGCGGACGGAGTTCGAGGATGGCGGTTCCGTTGACGTGGCGCTGTGAACTTTCGAGCATGGCCTCGATGTCGCGCATTACGGGTTCGAGATATTGGCTCTCGTGGAGGAACATGCCATACCAGTTGGCCACCTGGTCCTTCCAATACTGCTGCCATTTCGAGAGGGTATACTTTTCGAGGAAGCGGTGGGCTGCGATGATGAGCGCGGGGGCGGCTGCCTCAAATCCGACACGCCCCTTGATGCCGATGATGGTATCACCCACGTGCATGTCGCGGCCGATGCCGTAGGCCGCACCGATTTCCTCCACCTTGCAGATGGCTGCGATGGGGTCGTCATAGCGCTGTCCGTTGACGGCTTTCAGTTCTCCCTGTTCGAAGGTGAGTTCCAGGCGTTCGGTGCCTTCCTTGGTTACCTGCTTGAGGTAGGCTGTTTCGGGCAGTCCCTCTCTGGAGTCGAGAATTTCACCGCCGCAGATGCTGGTGCCCCAGATGCCTACGTTGTAGGAGTATTTCAGCTTGGTGAAATCGGCGAAGAACCCGTTGCGGTTGAGGTAGTCGATTTCCTCCTGGCGGGAGAGGTTGTTGTCGCGGGTGAGTGTGATGATTTCCATGTCGGGACACATCACGAGGAAGGTCATGTCGAAGCGCACCTGGTCGTTGCCGGCTCCCGTAGAACCGTGGGCGATGGCGTCGGCGCCGATTTCCTTGGCATAGCGGGCGATGGCCATGCCCTGGAAAATGCGTTCGGAAGATACGGATATGGGGTAGACGTTGTTGCGGAGAACGTTGCCGAAAATCATGTACTTCAGGCTTTTCTCATAGTACTCATGGGTTACGTCGAGCGTAACATAGGCCTTGGCACCGAGCTTGTAGGCATTTTCTTCGTTGGTTTTCAACTGTTCTGCGCTGAATCCGCCGGTGTTGGCGCAGGCTGCGTAAACTTCATATCCTTTTTCTTTGGCCAGATACATGACGGTGTAGGATGTATCCAGTCCGCCGCTGAAGGCGACTACAACTTTCTTTTTCATAAGTCTTTATTGGCCCCACCTGCGCAGGCAGGCATTGTTCGGGGTGTTTTTGAGGGAGATTTTTATAGCGAAGATGTTGGGTTTCTGGCCGGCAGCGGGAGCCGGCGGCCGGTATGGACTGCATCAGGCGTCGGGTTCGGCTTTCTTGATGAAGTCGAGCACGTCCTGCGGAATTTCGGCCGGCAGCGGGTCGTTGGGATGCCGCTCGGGGTCGTAGAGCATGCCGGTGCAGACGCAGTATTTACGCCCGGTGCGGGCCAGTACGTCGCAGTTGATGCAGCAGGGCTTTTCGGGAGTACCGCAGCCTTTCCAGTATTCGTCGTCCTGTGTCAGTTCGGCAAAGGGTACGGGAACATAGCCCAGCGAGGTGTTGATGCGCATGACGGCGCCTGAACTGGTCAGGCCGAATATCTTGGCATGCGGCCAGCGCACACGGCTCAGCGAGAAGGCGAGACGCTTGATGCGGGTGGCGAGATGATGGCCGCGGAACTTGGGCACGACAATCAGTCCGGAGTTGGCCACGTAGTGTTTGTTTTCCCAGCTTTCGATGTAGCAGAAACCGGCAAATTCCTCGCCATAGAGGGCGATGATGGCTTTACGCTCTTTCATCTTTGTGGCCAGGTATTCGTGGGTTCTGGAGGCAATGCCCGAACCGCGCACCTTGGCGGCTTCGGTGATGGTGGTCAAAATGGTGTCGACGTATTTTTCGTGTGAAGCGTCGGCTACGATAACTTTAATACCGTCGTTGTATTCTTCCATGATATATTATAAAATGAGTTTTAACGCATTTGGGGGTGAAAATAGCTTACGGGTGTGCCGTCGGGAGCCGGTGCCGTTACGGCCGATGCCCCGATTCAGAGCAGGATGCTCTTGATGGCGGGGATGGCCTCGCTCAGTTCGTTGATGACGTCCTGCCGCTGGCAGTTTTCCCGCAGGATGATGAGAATGGTGTCATCGCCGGCAATTGTGCCCATGATACAGTTCATTTTGTGTCCGTCGATGTCGGAGGCGATGCCGCCGGCATAGCCGGGCCGTGTGTGGATGACGGCCAGATTGCCCGAGAACTCGATGCTGACAAAGCCGCTCCGGTAGCGCAGATATTCAGGAACGCTGCCCGGTGAGGCCGTGTGGCGGTAGAGCGGGTTGTCGGGCAGAATGTAACGGTAGCCCGACGGCAGCATGACCTTGGTGGCTTTGATGGTGCGCAGGTCGCGCGAAAGTGTGGCCTGGGTAACGCGGTGTCCGGCCCGTCTGAGTTCCTGCAGCAGGTTTTCCTGCGTTCCGTTCTCTTTGTTGGTCAGAATGGCGCGGAGGGTTTCCAGGCGCCCCGACCGGTCTTTGATATTCATGTTCCTTGAAAAATTTGTGCAAAAGTAATTATGTTTTCGATAATACCCTAATTTTATTCCAAAAATATTCAAATATGCATTGAAAATAACCGTTATTCATGAAAATATACGGTATATTCATGAATATTATGCTGTATAAAGATGCATAAAAGCCAACGGATGCACTTGCGCAGGCTTTGGGCGGACTTGTGGACAGGCGGATGCGTTCCACGGGCTGGCGAAGGTTGCGGGCGGCAGATTTTCTCCTGCGTGGATTTGCTTTATTTGTGAAAGTTTAACGATTGGGGAAGCCGATGCCGTTTGTCTTTTTTCCAGTCGGGGCGACAGAAAATCCGAAACCGGATTTTGCAGAAACGGAAGTAAGGACAGAAAATCCGGAAGTAAGGACTGTCAGGACCAGAAATGCGTATATAAAAAGCGGAGGCAGGGCTTTGACAGTCCTGCCTCCGTGCTCTTGCTGCAAAGATAATGCGGAAATCGCCGGAATCCAAATCCGGATAAACACTTTTTAAGAATTGTTCAGGTTTGCGGGGCGTGCATTTTCTTGCGGTAACGGCTGTTTCTTGTGCGGGTGGGCAGCAGTTTCCGCGGGCGGTTGGCAGATGACGGCCGGCAAGTGCGAATCTCTCTACGTTTTTTATTCGTTCATTCCGCTGTTTTTTTGTAATTTTGCCCCGCAAATCAAGAAACCTATAATTATGATGACAGCCAACGAAATACGCGAATCATACAAAAGATTCTTTGAGCAGCAGGGCCACCTGATTGTGCCCTCCGCTCCGATGGTAATCAAGGACGACCCGACGCTGATGTTCACCAACGCCGGTATGAACCAGTTCAAGGATATCATTCTCGGCAACACCGAGCCCAAGAGCCGCCGGCAGGCCGACTCGCAGAAATGTCTCCGCGTGAGCGGAAAGCACAACGACCTGGAAGAGGTGGGACACGACACGTATCACCACACCATGTTTGAGATGCTGGGCAACTGGAGCTTTGGCGACTATTTCAAGAAAGAGGCCATCACCTGGGCCTACCAGTTCCTGGTGGACGTGCTGAAGATTGACCCGAAGGACCTCTATGTCACGGTGTTTGAAGGTTCGCCCGAGGAAGGACTCGGACGCGACGACGAGGCCGCCGACATTTGGGCGCAGTATTTCCCGGCCGACCACATCATCAACGGCAACAAGCACGATAACTTCTGGGAGATGGGCGACACGGGTCCCTGCGGTCCCTGCTCCGAAATCCACATCGACGGCCGCAGCGAAGAGGAGAAAGCCGCTGTGCCCGGAGCCAGTCTGGTGAACAAGGACAATCCGCAGGTAATTGAAATATGGAACCTCGTTTTCATGCAGTATAACCGCAAGGCCGACGGCTCGCTGGAGCCGCTGCCGGCCAAGGTCATCGACACGGGCATGGGCTTTGAGCGCCTGGTGCGTGTGTTGCAGGGCAAGAATTCCAATTATGACACCGACGTGTTCCAGCCCATCATCCGCAAAATCGGTGAGTTCAGCGGCTTTGAATACGGAAAGACAGAGGAGGTGGATGTGGCCATGCGTGTCATTGCCGACCACTTGCGTGCCATCGCCTTCTCCATTGCCGACGGTCAGCTGCCGTCGAACGCCAAGGCGGGATATGTCATCCGCCGCATCCTGCGCCGTGCCGTTCGCTATGCCTATACTTTCCTGGGGCAGCGTGAAGCCTTCATGTACAAGCTGCTGCCGACGCTGGTGAAGGAAATGGGCGGCGCCTATCCCGAACTCGTGGCACAGCAGCAGCTCATCGGCCGCGTGATGAAGGAAGAGGAGGAATCGTTCCTCCGCACCCTGGCTACAGGTATCAATATGCTCGAAGGAGTGATAGCCGAAACCCGCGCCGCCGGCAGCACTGTGGTGGACGGAAAGAAAGCCTTCACCCTGTTCGACACCTACGGATTCCCGCTCGACCTGACGCAGCTCATCTGCGCCGAGGCCGGACTCACGGTGGATGAAGCCGCATTCCAGGTGGAAATGCAGAAGCAGAAGGAGCGTGCCCGCAACGCTGCGGCCGTGGAAACCGACGACTGGGTGGTACTGGCCGAGGGTGAAACCGAGTTTAAGGGTTGGGACTGCACAGAACATCCTTGCCGCATTTTGCGTTACCGCCGCGTGCAGCAGCGCAAGAAGACCTATTATGAACTCGTGCTCGACACCACTCCCTTCTATGCCGAAATGGGTGGCCAGGTGGGTGACACCGGCGTGCTTGAAGGTGATGGCGAAACGGTTGTGATTTTCGACACGAAGCGCGAGAACAATCTGCCGATTCATCTGACGGAGAAACTGCCGGCTCATCCCGAAGCATCCTTTATGGCCCGTGTCAATGTGGAGGCCCGCCGTGCTTGCGAAGCCAATCACACCGCAACCCACCTGCTCGACCAGGCGCTGCGCGAAGTGCTCGGCACCCATGTGGAGCAGAAGGGCTCGCTGGTGACGCCGGATTATCTCCGGTTCGACTTCTCGCATTTCCAGAAGGTGACGCCCGAAGAACTGCGCAAGGTGCAGCGCATCGTCAATGCCCGCATCCGTGAGAATATTCCTCTTCAGGACCATCGCGACCTCCCCATTGAGGAAGCGCGCAAGTTGGGTGCCATCGCACTCTTTGGTGAAAAATACGGCGACCGTGTCCGCGTAGTCCAGTTTGGCGACAGCGTGGAATTCTGTGGAGGTTGCCATGCTTCCAGCACAGGCTGCATCGGTTTTGTCCGCATTATCAGCGAGAGCAGCGTGGCTGCCGGTGTGCGCCGCATCGAGGCCATTACCGGCCGCGCAGCAGAGGAAAGCCTCTATATGCAGGAAGATATGATTGACAGCATCAGAAGCTTCTTCAACAACGCCAAGGACCTGACGGCAGCCATCCGCAAGACTATCGACGAAAATGCCGGCTTGCAAAAACAGGTGGAAGGCTTCATGAAGGAGCGCGTGGCTGATTTGCGTGCCAAACTGGTGGAAAAGGCAGTCGATGTGCAGGGCGTAAAGTTGGTGAAACTCGTATTGCCGATGGAAGTGCGTCCCGAAATTGTCAAGGACCTGGCTTTCCAAATCAGCGGTGCCATTGGCGAAGACTTGCTTTGCGTGCTCGGTAGCCAGTTTGAGGAGAAGCCGTTGCTGACGGTTATGATTAGCAAGAACCTGCTGGAAGGCCGCGGCTATCATGCCGGAAACATGGTGCGCGAAGCTGCCCGTCTCATCAAGGGTGGCGGCGGCGGTGCTCCCCATTTTGCTACGGCCGGCGGTAAGGAAGTTGACGGACTTTCCGCTGCGGTGGATAAAGTTGTGGAACTGGCTGGTCTTGCCTAAGTCGGCTTAGAGCATTTATTGGTAACAATATCATAGCAGGCCTGCTTTCTGCGTCGTGAATGGACGGGAAAGCAGGCCTGCAGCGTTGTGGCGTCGGGAGCAGAAAAGCGGATGAAGGCTGTCGTGCTCCGCAGCCGCAGGGAAAAGGAAGTGTGCCTCCTGCATCCGGCTGTTCCGGATTTCAGGAGGCACGCTGCAAAAGTGGGTGCCGGCTGCTGCGGCAGACTGGCTAAGGGAGCGGGCGTGCGGTTATTTCACCAGCACTTTTTTGCCGTTTACCAGGTAGATGCCCGGCAGTAGGGACAGCGTAACATGCCCCTGGAGGGACTTCTTGAGCAGGGTGCGGCCCTGCAAGTCGCATACATTCACCATGCAGGGGCTGCCGGCATACAGTTGCAGGCCGTTACTGACGATGTTGATGTCGAGAGGACTGTTGTCCGTAATCTGCTCTACGGCAACAATGCCGTCGGTGTTTTCCATGCCCTTTTTCTGGTAGACGCGCACCCAGTCGATGAAGAATTCATACGTATGGGCAACGTCGGCCTTCGAGGCCCACGAACCGTCGCCTACACTTTGGTTGAGGATGAGATAGAAATGCTTGTCGAAGGGCCATTGTCCCTGTTGCAGTGCGTTGCTGTCGTTGGATTTTGCGTAGGAGCCCACCAGTTTTCCGTCTACATACCACATCATCATGCGGTCGTTCCATTCAAAGGCATAAGTATGGTAGCGGTCGAGCGGCAGGGCGTAGTTGTGGCTCGATACGGGATTGGTCTTGTTGCCGAGGTCGTAGGTCCAGTGGGAGTGTACCGTGTGATAGGATCGGCCTTCCGTGTTGATGCATTCGAAGATGTCTATTTCTCCGCAGGAGGGCCATCCGCCCGCCGTGTTCTCCGGCATCATCCAGATGGCCGGGAACGTGCCGTTCCAGGTGTTGATTTTTGCGCGGCATTCCACGCGTCCGTAGGTGAAGGCAAACTTACCTTTCGATTCCACACCGCCGGTAATCATGGGGACGGGGTCGGCCTGCGTGTCGGGATTGGGAATGGCGCGGGTGACGAGTTGTCCGTCCTTGAGGTAGACCACTTCCTCACTGTCGGAGAGCCAGCGGTTCCAGGTGGAAGTGGCGCGGGTACAGCGCTTCCATTTGTCAGGGTCGGGCTGGCTGCCGTCGGGACCGTTGAACTCGTCGGAAAATACAAGCTGGTAGGTTGCGGCGTCGCCCGGCTCGTAGTTGACGCGAATCATAAGGTCGCCGCTCACGCTGTCGCGGGGAATGGTGTAGCTGCGGGCGGGCACTTCATATTCACTCCACTGCCGGTTGCCGTGAATGTATTGCGGACCGTCGAAGTGGTGGCCGTGGCGGATGACGAGCTTTTCGGCCTGATAGCCAGAGGCTACCGGTGTGGGCACAATGCTGAGCTTTTCAAAGGCTGTCACCTGGTCGGGAAGCGCTGCGTTGCTTGGGGCGAAGATATTGCCGTGCATGCTTTCGATGGTCAGCGGGTGTTTCATCTGGTGTACATTCAGCAGAAAGTCGATGACGTAGCCACCTATTGAGTCAATCTGCATGCTTTCGCCTTCCTGCCATTGCCCGGCCGGATCGGAGTTGTTGAAATCTATCTTCAGGCGTGCGCGGTAGCAGCCGGTGCCCAGTTGTTCGGGAATGCTGAAGGCCGGCAACTGTTCCAGTTCCTCGTCATACGGGTCGGCTATTTCCTGTCCCCGACTGTTGCGTCCATTATAATAAGTGTATGACAGCAATTCGCCCGAGAGTGTGGGCGTACCGTCCTCATTGAGGGAAGGAGTGAACTGTCCGTCCTGGTTGAGGTCCACGTAAAGATAGTAGTGCACACTGTCGCCACGGAAAATGGCAGAGCCGGTCAACTCATCGCCGGGGACGGCGGAAACGGCATGTGGTGTGAGGTTGTGGTAAACCTGCATAGTCTGACGGTCGGGATATACGTAGGAGGTTCCGCCCTGAGTGGCTTTGAACATGACGCGTTGCAGACTGCGGGTGGGGTGTGCGCGGTTCAGGTCGTCGGGGAAGTTGAGGGCGTAGTCCTTACCGCCCGGGACGGGAGGTGTTGTCTGTTGGATGAAGAATCCCTGCAGGCGGACGTCGCCGCGAAGGTATTCGGCCGGAAGTTCCATTTGTCCGTTTTGGAACAGATAGCCCGGCAAAATGAAGTCGCGGTATTGGGCAATGCCGTTGAGGAGCGAATCGCCGTCGAGGTGGTATCCGCAACGGACGAGCAGGCCGTCGCAAATATACCCTTCCTCTGCTTCGACCTTGATAGTCATTGCTTTTCCGAAAGGAACGTCCCGGCCGTCGAGCGGCGAGCCGTCGGCTGTCAGCAAACGCCCGTGCGTGCTGGCGTCCTGCAGCCGGACATTTGTGCCGTGCACGTTGAGCACTACGTCGCAGATGCCTCCGCCGTTGGTGATGATGTCATTCGAATCTCCCATGCGTCCGCCGGGCTCGACATTGTCCCAATCCACCTTGTAGCGCATTTTGTAGAATCCCGGTTCCATCCCGACCGGTAAAGTGAAGGCCGGCGGGTTGAGCACGTTGCCTGAACTGACGGTCTCTCCCTTGCTGTTGTATTGGTTGTAGTAGGAATACGCTACGAGATCGGAGTTTTCGCTGGCCGGCCGGTTGTTGGTCATCGGTACGTCAAACTGTCCGTTACGGTCGAAGTCGATGTACACATAGCCGTTCATCCAGTTGCCGGTGAAATTGAACTGGGCCGTCAGAGTTTCTCCGGCTTGTGCAACGAATTGGGCGGTACTCAAATCGGTAAACATTTTGCGGGGAGCGGGGATGGACAGGCTCTGGTTACCGTCGGCTCCACCGTTCAGCATAATACCGTCCAGATGGCGCGAAGCATGCGTATACGATTGATTCTTGTCGAAATTGATGGGGTAGAAGTCGCTGTCGTCCGACGTGTTGTACAGCGCATGTCCTTTTGTCCGCCCGGCGGTGTCCGGGGCGGAGCTTCCGTGAAGGGAAGGAAGGCTTGCATGCAGTGCCAGAGAGGCGGGCAGTGCGATGGCAGCCATTTGGAGAATACGGGTGATTTTCATAAATTATGATTTTTATCGAAATGTAAGTTTTATTACGGTGTAGCTGTGCAGGGAAGACCGGTTGCAGCATCTGTAATCCAATCTTGGGCGCGGTAAGGGCGTCTGTCGGCATTTTGTTGCTTTTTATGGAGGCAGACCGGTCGCGAGGCTTCAGGAAATGAGGTTATTTTACGAGCACTTTCTTGCCGTTTATAATATATATGCCTTTCTGGCTGATGCGCAGGATGCGGCGTCCGCTGAGATCGTAGATACTTTTTTCCTGCAGTTCTTCCAGCGTTTCGCCGATGCCGCTTTGGGTGTCTTTTTCGTAGACCAGCTTTATTTTCTTGTGTTCCCCGACGGAGGAAAGTCCTTCATCCCCTTCTATGGCTTTGAGTGCGAATCCCTCGTAGGTGCCGGCTGTCAGGATGTAGGCATCTCCTGCTTTGACGAGGTGCCTTTCGCTATTGAGGTTCTCGCCGGTGGTAGTGACCGACTCTATGGCTACCTCGAAATAGGGCTGTGCGAAATACTCATAAAGGTAATAGGGATGTCCCGGGTCGGTCCATCCGACGAGGGCACCGCTTTCCAGACCATCCCAGCACACATTGTTGGTGCCTTTGATTTTCCAGGATTCACCGTCCTCGTTGAGGATAAAACTGTAGCCGGCTCCGTTGGATGTCAGCTTCACCGGATTGGCGGCAGTGGTCAACTGGGGAACATAGGCGTTGTGGTAGACATTCTTTACCCGCAGGAGGGTGCCGAAGGTTTCGAGCAGCCAGGTGTGGTTGGGGTCGCTGTCTTCAATGATGTTGGTCTTCATGACTTGCAGGCTGCTATTGACATTGCGGTAGCCTTTCCGGTTGACGTCGTTGGGCGAAGCGTCATAGATGACGTAGCTCTGGCCTGCTTGCACTTCGGTCACGGCCTTGCCCAGTCGCTTCACGCCGTTATAGGCCGTGGTGGTGTAGGTAGCGTGGACGGTCTGGTCGGTCTCGGGGTGAAGCACGGTGCCGTCAGGATAGTCGGCCGTGCTGAAGGTGTAATAGTCGGGTTGAGGCAGCTGCACGGTGTAACTTTCGTTGAGCGGGTGTGTGGTTTCTTCGGCGGAGATGATGGCGCCGGAGGAGTCGCGGCATTCCAGCACAATGGTGTAGGCTGTGCGCTGGTAAATGTATTTGTCCTCTTTCTGTTCCACAAAGTTGTGATTCCTGATGATGGGCGGAACGGAATCCTCCCAAGCGGGTGCGGAACGGAAACTGCGGTGAAATTCTCCGAGGAAGCGGTCGTCCTGATCGTAGCACTGGAAAGTGACCGACCGCACGGCTTCAATGTTCCAGGCGGCTCCCATGGGGCGTATGGCTATGCTGTTGTTGTCGGAACTTCCGGCGGAAATTACGCCCGGCAGACTGTATGAACTTTCGTCAATGGGGAAGAGATTCTTTCCGTTAATGCTGATGACGAAGTCCTGCTCTTCGGGCTGGAAGGTAAGTTGCACCGTAGCGGCCGTGTTACCGACACTCACGGGATAGCCGGCGTGGCCCACGGCGCTGGTGGCTGTGGCGCCGATGAAGCGCAGAGTTTGTGTGTTCTGCAGTTTGACGGTCTGGCTGAAGTCTTCGTTGATGTTGCTTTCACTGACAGTCCATGCGTCGTAGGCGTTAATGTTGCGGCTGTGGCGGAGCTGGTTGCCTTTTCCGCTGTCGGCAATGACAATACCGTCAAATCCGTCCACCGCATTGGCCAGACGGTAGGTTTTCCCGTTTTCCAGATAACCGAATGAATGGCGGAATTTTGCATAAGCCTGTTGCAGACGCTGGGCCAGGTCGGCCGGGCTGTTTCCGTCGGCCTGCGCGTTTCTGGCTTCCTCCACTACGTTGCGGAGTTCCTGGGTTTCGGCCTCGCCGAAGTAGCCCGGGCATTTTTCTTCGGGTGAGGCATAGGTGCGCACCTGGCGCAGGTATTTTTCCGCCTCCTGCAGCAAGGCCGTGATGCCGGCGTCGGTCGTGTCACCCTCGATGAGTTGGAATTTCCAGAGGCCGCTGTTGCCGTCGCCCGGATTGTTGTAGATGTTGACGGCAAATCCCTGGCCGGACAGGGAGGCGTTCATCCACAGTCCGGTCGTCTGGTTGCTGCGTAGGGAATAATAGTATGATTCTCCGTCCTTGCCATAGCCGTTGTCGGCCAGCAGGAAACTGTAGTTCTTCCGGTTCTTGTCATAATTCCACCGTCCGCCGGTGCTGGTGCCTGTTGGGGAAGGGCTGACGGAGCCATCGGGGAAAGCTTTGCACACCAGGGCATAAAGGCCGGGCTGCGCGGCATCTTCTTCCAGTGCCCACAGTTGGTAATCGTAGTTATCGTTGCCTTCCGTTGCAGGAGTGTTGGTCCACAAACGTCCTTCGGCGGCTCCTTTGGAGGAGTATTGTGCGATGAGCGGTGAACCGGTTCCGAGGAGTTCTATACACTTGTTGCGGCGGTCGTCTGTGGCCCGTGTGGTCAGGCGGTACCAATATTTCTTCTCGGCGGTTGAGACGTTGGGCATTACCTTTTCCGTTTCACCGGTGCGGTTCATGTAGTGGCGTCCATACGAATAGTTGTTGTAGTTGTAGAGTGTGCTGTCGGCGGTGATACGCTGGCAGAAACTGTCGAAGTTCTTCCGGTTTTCCGGTGTCCATCCCGATTCGGCTATGGCTACGATGCGGGGCAGCATGAGGTATTCGAGATAGTCGTTGAAGCCCACGTATTCCGTCCAGAATGTGCCCTGAATGCCGGCGAAAAGTTGCGCATTGCTTCCGGCCGGGATGGGCAGGCGCTGCTTGTAGACCGCTTCCAGATTGTCCGTTCCGTTGCCTGCTCCCACGGGTTCTCCCGGGTCGGTCCTCTGCTTGCGGTTAATGTAGAAGGGGATTTGGGGCGTGTAGATATGGTCGAGTCCGAGCGAAGCCGCTTTGGCTACGGCCGCATCTGCGCCTACCCAGCAATATACCGTCGCGCCGGTGTTGGCAATGGTCTGCACGTTGGCCCCGCTGGCCGTGATGGCTTCATTCCATACGGACAGTTTGCGGTGGTTGGCTTTCACGTGTTCGGCCATTTCCTGGATGAATACCGATTGCAGTTCGCGGAAACTGCTCAGCCCCAGTTCCCGTTTCCGTGCAATGCATTGTGCATTGTTCTCCCACGCAGAAGTCGGGCATTCGTCCCCTCCGATGTGGATGTATTCCCCGGGGAAAATGTCCATGATTTCGGTGAGAATGTCTTTGGCGAACTGAACGGCCTGCGGATTGGCTACGTTCATGACGTCGGCGAATATACCGCCGATGGCACTTGATACGTTGTGGTTTCCCTCCGGGGTGCAACTGTATTCGGGGTAGGCGGCCATGGCGGCGCAGAAATGTCCCGGCATATCGATTTCAGGAATGATTTCGATGTGCCGTTCGCGGGCGTAGGCCACGACGTCTTTCAGTTCCTCTTGCGTATAGAAAAATGGTCCGTAGGGTTTATTGAGCCAGTAGGCACCATATTTCATGTCCACCATATACCGGTTGTCCGAGATGCTGCCGATGGTGGTCAGTTTCGGGTATTTTTTGATTTCCACGCGCCAGCCGTGGTCGTCGGTCAGATGCCAGTGAAAGCGGTTCATCTTGTAACACGCCATGATGTCGAGTACGCGTTTGATTTCGTCGGTACTGAAAAAGTGGCGCGACACGTCAAGCATGAAGCCGCGGTAGGCAAAACGTGGTGCGTCCTCTATCTCTGCCAGCGGCAGGGCGTAGCGGGTTACAGCAGGGTCGCGGACGCCGGCCATCACGTTGGGCGGCAGCATTTTCCGGATGCTCTGGAATGCATAGAAGAGTCCTGTCGGCGTAGCGGCTTCGATGTGAATGCCCTCGGTGGTGATGTTCAGTTGGTAGCCTTCTTCCTCTTGCATTTCTGTAGTTTCGCTGACCGTGACGAAGGCTTCCGGTTGTGTTGTGGCGGAGGCGGAATAACCAGTGGCGGCATTGAAACTGCTGATGAACTTCTCAACTTCGGCCGTCATGTCCTGGCTGAGTCCGGCGGTACTTACTGCAAACTGCGATGGCAGGAGCAGTTCGCCGTCATGGGTCTGCATGGAACGCGGTACGGGTGTCAGGTTCACGAACTGTTGTGAACTGGCAGCGAGCGGAACGAGCAGAAGGAAAAGGAGAAAAGGTAGAATTCTTTTTTTCATAATGAAACAGAATTTGATGGATATGAAAGATTGTGATTGTTTCGGGAAAAATGCAATAAAGTTCTGTGGAATGCTCCAGAAAAGTGAAGGGCACATCATGGCAACGCGGAAAATGCCGTTTTCAGTTGTTGACTCAGCCGGTGACCTCCTATTCCCTACAAAAATAGGAATAAACATTAAAAAAGAGGGATGTTAGGGGAAATAAATCTTCCAGGAGAATGCTTTTTTACTGGTGGAAATCCACTTGTTGGCTTGCCTCCTTCATGTAGGGCAGCATGTGTGGAAAAGGCGTTTTGGGGATATGGGTCCGGCTCCGTTGCGGGTACAGGAAAAAACCTGTTTGTTTCTCCGTTTCCTGAAAAAAAAGTAACTTTGCCTTATCGATATGAAACAAGTAAAAGTAAACTCGGTGCGGGCCTGGATATTGGCTGCGCGCCCCAAGACATTGAGCGCCGCGCTTATTCCTGTTGTAGCGGCTTCGGCTTTGGCGTTTGCTCATGGACATTTTTCGTGGGCTGTAGCTGGCTTATGCCTTCTTTTTGCCGCCTTCATGCAGGTGGCGGCTAATTTTATCAACGACCTTTTCGATTGTCTGAAAGGTGCCGACCGCGCCGATCGTCTCGGGCCGGAGCGTGCCTGTGCGCAAGGTTGGATAACGGTGCCGGCCATGCGGGCGGGAATCGGATTTGCGCTGGTTCTTGCCGGAATTGCCGGTTTGGTGTTGTTGTGGATGACGCAAACCTGGCATCTCCTGTTGCTGGGCGCGGCGTGCATCCTTTTTGCCTTTCTCTACACGACGCTGCTCAGTTATTGCGGTCTGGGCGATGTGTTGGTGTGGGTGTTTTTCGGTTTCGTTCCGGTATTGGGCACATACTATGTGATGGCCGGAACGCTGGCTCCTGAGGCCTGGCTGATTTCAGGTTCGTGCGCGTTTCTGATAGACACGTTGCTGGTGCTGAACAATTATCGTGACCGTGACCAGGACCGGGTTTCGGGAAAGCGTACGCTGATTGTGGTGCTGGGTGAGCGTTTCGGGCGTTATTTCTATCTGTGGCAGGGCTTCCTGGCCTACCTGTGCGCGGCGATGCTGGCCTTTTACGGTTACCTGTGGGTGGCCATTCTGCCCATGTTTTACTTGTTGCCCCATTATCTGACCTGGCGTAAGATGGTGGCCACCTTTGAGGGGCGCGCCCTCAACCGTGTGTTGGGATTTACTTCTCGGAATATGTTGACATTCGGCATTCTGCTGGCCTTGGCCTTGTGTTTGGATGCCTTGCAATAAACAGTGACGTATGACAACGGATACGAACAGAAATTTTTCAGAACTGGGCGAAAAACCCATCAGAGGGCTGCTGTGGCAGTATGCCCTTCCGGCCATCATGGCTATGACCGCCTCTTCGCTTTACAACATTGTCGACGGAATCTTTATCGGACAGGGTGTAGGCGGGGCCGCCATTATGGGATTGGCACTGACTACACCGTTAATGTCGCTGACTGCGGCGTTTGGAGCGATGGTCGGTGTCGGTGCGTCGACGCTAATGTCCATCCGTCTGGGGCAGCGCGATTATCAGACGGTGAAAAACATTCTCGGCAATGTGCTGATTATGAACTCAGTCATTGCGCTTGTGCTGGCTGCGGTACTGCAGATTTATCTGGAGCCGATACTCCGTTTTTTCGGTGCCAGTGATGTGACCTTGCCCTATGCCTACGATTTCATGACCGTGATACTGGCGGGTAACATTTTTACGCATCTTTATTTGGGGCTCAATGCCTTGTTGCGTTCTACAAGCCGGCCGCGCCAGGCCATGTATGCCACACTCGGCACGGTGGCCATTAATCTGGTATTAGCACCTATTTTCATTTTTGTGCTGGGATGGGGCATCCGCGGAGCAGCCACGGCTACTGTTACGGCACAGGCATTGATGCTGCTTTGGCAGATTAAGCTGTTTTCCAACAAGAACGAGCTGGTACATTTGAGCCGCGACATTATGCGCGTGGACTTTCGCATTGTGCGCGAATCGCTTGTCATCGGTCTGCCGCAGTTTCTTGTCAACCTGTGTGCCTGTACGCTGGCCATTATCGTGACGCGTTCAATGGCCGAATACGGTGGCGACATCGCTGTGGGAGCATTTGGCATCAACAACCGCCTGATGATGTTCGTGGTTCTGCTGGTCATTGGTCTGAATCAGGGCATGCAGCCCATTGCGGGCTATAATTTCGGCGCAAGAAAGAACGACCGTCTCATTGCTGTCGTCAAATTGACCGCGCTGGTGGCGACGGTAATCACCACAACCGGCTTCCTGATAGGTGAATTCCTCACAGTGCCGTGTGTGTCGCTGTTTGCCAAGGATTCTCCGGAATTGATTTCCGAAGCGGCCCACGGCATGCGTATCGCCGTGATGTTCTTTCCGTTTATCGGCCTGCAGATTGTTTCGACCGCTTTTTTCCAGAGCATCGGAATGCCTGCGCGGAGTATTTTGCTCTCGCTTTCGCGTCAGATGTTGTTCCTGCTGCCCGGCCTTTTGATTCTGCCGCACTTTTTTGACGTGCCGACAGACGGAGTCTGGTATGCCATGCCGGTGTCTGACGCGATGGCCACATTGCTTTCCGCTATTTTGCTGGGTCGGGAAATCCGGAAATTGAAAAACCAGAAGGGACAGGTGCCCGACGGGGCAGTTGCGTCAGTGTAACCTTACTATCAAAACACTACGAAGATGACAGAGAAGAAAGAAAATCAGTATGGGAAAAGTTTGGACAAGTGTCCGGATTTTGTTCTGAACATAGGCCGCCAGCTGGGAAGTGGCGGCAGGGCCATAGGCCACCTTTTGTCGGAAAGCTTGGGCATAGCCTATTATGACAAGGAAATTCTGACGCTGGCGGCCCGTGAGAGCGGTTTCTGTAAGGAGGTTTTCGAGCGCAATGACGAGAAGAAAGGATTTTTTCATAATATATTCGGAAGTGTGACCCCTATCTTCGGTGGAGGCGACGGTGACATTTTCTATAATCAGATGAGCGATGAAAACCTTTTCCGCCTTCAGAGCGAAGCTATCCGCCGCGCCGCTGCCAAGGGCTCGTGCCTTTTCATCGGCCGTTGCGCCGACTATGTGCTTCGTGACTATCCGCGCTGTGTGAACGTATTCATTTCAGCCGATCCGGCCGACCGCATCCGTCGCATCGCCGAGTTTGACGGTGTGAGCGAAGCCGAGGCGGAAAAACGGATGTTGCAGGGCGACCGCCGTCGGGCGGAGTTCTATAATTTCTACAGTTCCGGCACCTGGGGAGCTGCCGCCACCTATCACCTGTGCATCAACTCGTCGGTGCTGGGCATTGAGGGAACGGCAGAGTTTATCCGGAAATTTGTGGAAAGCAGGCTGGAACTGAAATGAAACGCATCGGGCTGCTTTCGGACACGCACGGCTATTGGGACGAACGCTATGCCACGCATTTTGAAGGTTGCGACGAGGTGTGGCATGCCGGCGACATCGGCACACTGGAACTGGCGCAGCGCTTTGAGGCGCTGGGAAAGACTTTCCGCGCGGTGTGTGGGAACATTGATGGCGGCGAACTGCTCCGGCGCTATCCGCAGGTGTTGCGCTTCCGCTGCGAGGAGGCAGAAGTGCTGATGAAACACATCGGCGGCTATCCCGGGCATTACGACCGAAGCATACGGGGGCAGCTTTTCGTGAATCCGCCGCAACTTTTCGTTGCCGGGCATTCACACATACTCAAGGTGGCGTATGACAAGACGCTGGACTGCCTGCATATCAATCCCGGTGCGGCCGGTTTGCAAGGCTGGCACAAGGTGCGGACGCTGGTGCGTTTCACGGTGGATGGGCGTCAGTTTCGCGACCTTGAGGTTATCGAACTGGCAGAAAAGGGCAAGCGTGGCCGGTAGACGGTTGCGGACCATCAGCAATAAGGACAAACAGACGGCGGAGGTAGACCGGTACCCCGCCGTCTGTGTTTTTTTACCGGTTGAGGGGAAGCCTTTGCGGAAGCGGCTGTCCTTTCTCAGACTTGGAGGCGTCACTTGGGTGTGTTGTCGTCTTTCCTCCCCTGTTCCTGCTCCCATGCAGTTGTGACGGCGCTGATGGGAATGTCGAGCAGGCGCATCTGCTCGAACAGTTCGGGCAGACGCACCTGCAGAAACTCTGCGCAGCGTTCCGTTCTTATTTTTTCGCGGGCCGTCTCGGTGACGAAATAGCCCAGGCCGCGCTGTGTGCGGATGATGTCCTTCTGCAGGAGTACGTCATAGGTACGCACCACCGTGTTGGTGTTGACCTGCAGCATGACGGCCAGTTCGCGTACGCTGGGTATGCGGCTGCCGGCCGGATAGCGTCCGGACAGGATGTCGTTGCAGAGGCGTTCGGCCATTTGCAGGTAGATGGCTTTGTCCTGTTTGAATTCAGTCATAGGCTTTCTTCCTAATTGTATTCGGCTTTGCGGAGTTGGAAATACCCCCAGACGAGGTAGCCCGGCAAGGTGATGGCCAGCAAGAGGGCGGTGCTGATTCTGGCGATGTCGCCGGGGAGCCATCCGATACCTTTCCCGACGGCGGGCAGTAGCGGCAACAGGCACGGCAGGAAGATGAGAAGACGTGAGATGAAGCGGCGTCGGGGATGTGTGGACGAGAGCGACACCAGCAGGCTGATGGCTGTCATTCCCAGCATGAAAAAGAACGTAAACACGTCTTTGGTGCTGCTGTCTGCAAAAATCCACCGCCACGGCTCTTCCGTCGGTGCGAGGAAGACATGCAGGGCGTTGAGCACGAGACTCGCAAAGGGAATGTTGATGGCATAGACTATCGGGGCATAAATCAGCATGGTCAGCCAGATGGCGAGATATTTTTCACCGGTGGTGGCCGGCAGGGTCAGCAGTTGCAGGGAGGCATTTTTCGTCAGCAGTGCATTCGTTGCGATATTAACCGTTGAGAGCAGCGCGCAAATGTGCAGCGCGATGGCCATCGTATGGAAGGCGTTGTGGCGGACCAGGAGATAAATGATGATGCTGCCGCAGACGGAGATGAGAATACTGACGCGGACAAGAGAGCGCGGACGCAGCAGTTCGCTGACGTTGAGGAGCAGGCGGCACATGCGCCAGGCTCGGGACAGACTGAAATGGTTCATGGCAAATGGTTTTGGTTGATGGCGTTGAAAAGCAGGTCGAGTGGCAGTTCTGATTCGGTGCCTGTAGTGTTTTCGCGCAGGACACGATAGCCTTCTGCGCAGGCTTCCGCGTGGAGTGCGCCCTGAGGTGAGGCTTGCAGGCCGGCAGCATATTTCCGTCCCAATTCGGACAGCGAGGCGGCCATGGGCGGCATCGGAGGGCGCAGCATGATGAGGTCGGAGAGCAGGTGTTCCACGTCGCCGACGGTGTGTGTGGAGATGACAACCAGTTGTCGCTCGTCGCAGTGGCGCATCAGCAACTGGCGGAGCATGGCGCGGCTTGGAATGTCCAGCCCGTTGAAAGGTTCGTCCAGCAGCAGGACCGCTGGGCGGCAGGCCAGGGTAAGACTGAACATGACCTTTTGCGAATTGCCCAGCGAAAGTTGACTGAGCGAAGCGGGCAGCGGTTTCAGGCCGAAGGCGTCAAGGCAGTCGTTCAGTACTGCTGTGTCGAATCGTGGATAGAAGTCGGCGTAAGCGTGTGCGTGTTGCTCAAGCGTGAGGTTCCAGAATCGTGTAGGGCCCGACATCAGGACGATTTCCTGCATCGTTTCGGGTTCGCGGCGACGCACGTCGCAGCCGTTGAGGCTGAGTTTGCCTTCCTGTGCGAGCAGCTGTCCGGCCATCAGGCGGAGCAGGGTGGTCTTTCCGCTGCCGTTGCGCCCCAGCAGTCCGTAGATGCGTCCCGCGTGAAGCTCAAGTTGGAGCGATTCTACCACTGGTTTCCCTTTCCGGTAAGCGAATTTGGCATTTTCAATCGTATACATTTTCTTATGGTTTGGTTTTTGTTTCACTGTACCCCAACAGAGGTACAGTGCAAAGCTAAGTATAATTTGTGAACGGTCCAAATGTTTCGGTCATTAATTTGAGAGAAAAGTGAAGCGTGAACTGAGCAAATCGCGCGGGTGCAGCGTTTTCCGGGGAAGAAATTTTTATAAAAGTTTAACTTATAAGCCAGTGGCAACTTCCTTTCTTTTGAAGCAAGCGCCGGCTGGGAAGACCTGTACCGCGGAACAGGAAAAACGGAAGTACCGGGAATTTTTACGAGAATACTGACTGAAAATCCTGTCCTTACTTCTGTTTTTGCGTATGGTACCGAAAAAATGCGGGGACTCGCATCCCGAATGGGCGAGTCCCCGCTATGGCTGTTGCAAATATACAACGGAATCGAAGAAAATCCAAATGTGCGTTAACTTCCTTTCACAGTCCGGTGCGTGCCGCTACTTGTATTTCCGGAGGAAAGTGCGCGGGTTTCGTGGAGTTGAAGTGACGGGTGGCTGACGGCATAATGAAACAGGAGGAGTGCGGCATCGCTGCACTCCTCCTGTCTGTGGATATTCCGTTCAGTTCGGCCTATGGCTTACTTCTGAAACATATTTTCGGGATAAACGCCGTCGGCACCGAGCTTGGCGAATTTTTCCACAACGCCCGGACGGTCTTCGGGATAAGTTACGCCAAACCACTTGGAGGTGGTGTCGAGCACTTCGCAGGTGGCCGTTCCGTCGTTGATGAGTTTGTCCACCATGAGCGGAATGAAGAATTCGCTCTTGAGGTTCTCCATGTTCTTCGGGTCGGAAAGGAAGGTCTTGAAGAACTCCTCGCTGTGTGCGAAATAGTCGGGAGTGAAGCCCCAGAAGTTCATGGAAACAGGAGTGTTGTCGGGGATGGCTACCCATTCTTCGTTCTCATCGAGATACTTCACCTCGCCGTCGATGCGCTGGATTTTGGTGCGTTCCACAACGCTGGTCAGCAGTTTCTGCTCGTTCATGGAGCAAACGCCGCGGCTTACGGTTCCGCTGTCGGAAAGCGTGTTGCCTACGCGGAAGCCTACCATGGCATATTTTCCGGTGCTGCCTTCGGGGAGCTCGCTGAGGAACTTGCCCATCACCTGGAAGGCGTCGCGGTCGTAGAAGTCATCGCAGTTGATGACAGCGAAGGGTTCCTTGATGGCGTCCTTGCCCATCATCACCGCGTGGTTGGTTCCCCAGGGCTTGGTGCGGCCTTCGGGGCAGGTGAAGCCTTCGGGCAGTGCGTCGAGCGCCTGGAATACGAGTTCACAGGGGATGTGGTCTTCATACTTGGAGAGCACGATGCGGCGGAAGTCCTCTTCGAAATCCTTGCGGATAACAAACACGAGTTTGCCGAATCCGGCGTTGATGGCATCGTAGATGGAGTAGTCCATGATGGTCTCTCCGTGAGGGCCCAGAGTGTCCAACTGCTTGAGTCCGCCGTAGCGGCTACCCATTCCAGCAGCGAGAAGGAAGAGTGTAGGTTTCATTGATTTATTGTTTTATCAGTTAAAAGTGAATGCTTGTTGTGTCATTATATCGGCAAATATAGCAAAAAAAGATAAGGTCTTCCTTATTTTCCGGTTTGTTTTTCATTTTAACCGGTCGCTTTGTCTGTCGGGGCGCGGCAGGCTGTCGTCAAGGTAGCCGCGGGCTGCCTGTTTCATGGCTTCGGGCACAGGGCCGATGGATTCAAGGAAGTGCGGCATTTCGCGCTGGTAGACGTCGGCCATGCGCTGGCGGATGCCATAGAGGGTACTGGCACGGAGATTGGCCAGGCGGTCGCACATCTTGAGGAAAGGGGCGAAGCGCGTTTCGCGGATGCCCGCATAATAGTGTGCATTGGCCCGTTCTTCGCGTGTGCGTCCCTTTTCGTTGGTGAGCGCATAGACGGCTTCGGCGGCCTCTTCCACGTGGATGGAACAGCTTTGCGCGTTGAGTCCTTCCAGCCGGCGTTTGAGGTCGTTGTAGCTGAGGCGTGCGTCTTCCAGACTGTCGTGGAAGTAGGCGGCCGCGTAGACGGTTTGCAGTTCGTCGGGAGCAGTTGTGCGGCAACGGCTTCGGCACAGCGTTCGCCGTCGATGGCGGCCGAGACGATGCCGCCGGCATATCCGGCTCCTTCGCCGCAGGGATAGAGTCCTTCCGTCTGCAGATGTTGCAGCGTTTCGCCGTTGCGGACGATGCGCACCGGGGCCGACGTACGGGTTTCGGCGGCAATGACGGTGGCTTCGTTGGTGAGAAAACCGTGGCTCTTGCGGCCAAACTGGTTGAAACCGTCGATGAGACGGTCGGTTATGAAGCGCGGCATCCAGAAGTGGAGGGGCGAACTGATGATTCCGGGCGAATAGCTTGAGGAGGGCAGGTCATAGCTCAGCCGGCGGTTGACGAAGTCGGCCATGCGCTGGGCCGGCGCTGTCTGGCGGAATTGTCCCTGTATCCAGCAGGCGCGTTCCACGGCTTCCTGGAGGAACATCACGCGGAGCGGATGTCCTTCGGCCAGGCAGTCCTCGTGGCTGGCGGCAAAGGCTTCGTCGTTCATGGCTTCCTGCAGGTAGGGCCGCAGGCTGCCGTCGACATCCTCGGGCCGTGTTTCGACCACCATGCCCGAGTTGCTCCAGGCGGAGTTGCGGTTGCTGGGACTCATGCCGTTGACCACGATTTGCCCCGGGCCGCTGGCGGCCGGCACCACAATGCCGCCGGGACACATGCAGAAGCTGTAAACTCCGCGTCCGTCCGATTGGGTCACGTAGCTGTATTCCGCTGCCGGGAGATACTTGCCCCGGCCGTTGCGGTTATGATACTGTATGCTGTCGATAAGCGTGGCGGGATGCTCCAGCCGCACGCCGATGGCTATGCCCTTGGCTTCGACGGCAATGCCGGCGCGGTGGAGGTAGCGGTAGACGTCGCGGGCGGAGTGGCCGGTAGCCAGAATGACGGGACCCGTGTATTCGCGTCCGTTGGCCGTGCGTACGCCGACGGTGCGGCCGTCGCGCAGCAGCAGTTCCTCCACGCGCGTCTCGAAATGCACTTCACCGCCCGACTGGATAATCTGGTTGCGCATGGCTTCGATGATGCGGGGCAGGCGGTCGGTACCGATGTGCGGATGGGCGTCGCAGAGAATATCGGTCGAGGCACCGTGCTGGCAGAAGATGCGCAGTATTTTTTCCACATTCCCCCGTTTCTTCGAGCGGGTGTAGAGTTTGCCGTCGGAATAGGCGCCGGCGCCTCCCTCGCCGAACGAGTAGTTGCTTTCGGGGTCCACCTTGTGTTCCCGCGAAATGCGGGCAATGTCCTTGCGGCGTGCATGCACGTCCTTGCCGCGCTCGAGAACGATGGGGCGCACGCCGAGCTCGATGAGCCGCAGGGCCGCGAAAAGTCCGCCCGGCCCGGCTCCCACGACAACGGCCTGCGGGCCGCGGCTCACGTCGGGATAGTCGATGCGTTCGTAGGCCAGTTCGGGAGCGTCTTCGTTGATGTAGACATCCAGGCTGAGGTTGACGTAGACGGTGCGCTGGCGGGCGTCGATGCTGCGCTTGCGGAGGCGCAGGTGGCGCAGGGTGCGGGCGTCGCAGCCCAGTTCGCGTGCCACGTAGAGGCGGAGCCGCTCGGGCTGGTAGGCAATATCGGGCGTTACCCGCAGGTTGATTTCTTTCAGCATAGGTCAGGGGTATCTGTTAAAGAGGAGAAAGGGAAATGGGGTTCACTCGTGAAAAAGCGGGGGCAGACGTCAGCCGAATAGTTCGCGCAGTGCCTGCTCCACACGGGCAACGGGCACCAATTCTATCTGGTACTGCTTCGGGTCGATGCCCTTCAGGTTGGCTTCGGGGAGGAGTATGCGGGCAAAACCCAGCTTCTGTGCTTCGGAAATGCGCTGGGCAATGCGGGTGACGGGGCGTATTTCGCCGCTGAGGCCCACTTCGCCGGCCATGCAGACATTCTGCTCGATGGCCGTGTCGACGTTGCTGGAGAGGACGGCCGCTATGACGGAGAGGTCGATGGCGGGGTCGGTCACGCGGATGCCTCCGGCAATGTTGAGGAACACATCCTTTTGCGCGAGTTTGAAACCGACGCGCTTTTCGAGCACGGCGAGCAGCATGTTGAGGCGCCGGAGGTCGAATCCGGTGGCCGAACGCTGGGGGGTGCCGTAGGCCGCTGTCGAGACGAGCGCCTGCGTTTCGATGAGAAAGGTGCGTACGCCCTCGGTGGCGGCGGCGATGGCCACTCCGCTCAGTGGTTCGCTGTGTTGTGTGAGCAGCAGTTCGGAGGGGTTGTCGACGGGGCGCAGACCGTTGGCACGCATTTCGTAGATGCCGAGTTCGGACGTGGAACCAAAGCGGTTTTTGATGCTGCGCAGGATGCGGTAGAAGTAGTGGCGGTCGCCTTCAAACTGGAGCACGGTGTCGACGATGTGTTCCAGCACCTTGGGGCCGGCGATGCTGCCTTCCTTCGTGATGTGGCCGATGAGGATGACCGGCACGTTGCTTTCCTTGGCATATTTGAGCAGCGCGGCGGCGCATTCGCGGATTTGCGTGATGGAGCCCGGTGCGGAATCGATGTTTTCGAGCGAAAGCGTCTGGATGGAGTCGATGATGAGCAGCTCGGGCCGGATGTTCCTGATGTGTGTGAAGATGTTTTCCAACTGGGTTTCGCACAGCAGCAGGCAGTCGGCGGCGGGTGCCGGCGTTTCCGCCAGGCGGTCGGCCCGCAACTTGATTTGCCGCTCGCTTTCCTCACCGCTGACATAGAGCACACGGCGGTCGGTCTGTTTCAGAACGGTTTGCAGCAGCAGGGTGGACTTGCCGATACCCGGTTCGCCACCCAGCAGAATGAGGGAGCCGGGCACCATGCCGCCACCCAGTACGCGGTTGAGTTCGGGGTCGTGCAGGTCGTAGCGCTGTTCCTCGTCGGCTGCCACTTCGCGCAGCAGGACGGGCACAGGGGCCGATGCGCCGGAACCTCCGGCTGCGGCAAGCGGACGCCGTTCGGCCGGGGCGGCTACTCGCACGTGCATTTCCTTGAAGGTGTTCCATTGGTTGCACGAGGGGCAGCGTCCCATCCATTTGGTGGCTTCCTGGCCACAATTACTGCACACGTAAACGGTTTTTTCTTTGGCTGCCATGTTCTGGATCTTGTTAAGGGTTGGGGAGGGGGAGCGGCGTGTCGGGGATGAGGCCGCCGGCTGGTAAACGGTGGGGCGCCGGTGACTGCCGGGCTTTGCCCCGCTGTAAGTGGAAAGAGGAGGAAACGTGCTGTCTGCGTGCGCGTTTCCTTTTCGTCAGTGCGGGGAAAAACGGTCAGTACTTTCGGATTTTCTGTCAGTACTTTAGAAAAATCTGTCAGTACTTTAGAAAAAACACTCAGTACTTTTGATTTTCCTGCCGGCGGCTTGGGATTTCTCATGCCATTTCCGGCCGCTTGCGGCAATTGCGCCGGGCCGGAAAGTGAAAGGGGAATTGCTGTTGCCGGACAGAAACGGTCCGGACGTGCGCCCCCTGCGACGGCTGGGGCGGAGGAAGGTAGGGGCGAGACTATTCCAGTCCGCCCAGTTCCTTTTTGATGTTTGCCAGTTCGGCGCGGATGGCACGCAGCCGGTCGATGACTTCGATGGTCTGCATCGTGCCTTCCTTGTTCTTCCGGAGTACTTCGCGTGCCGCCGATATTTTCAGTCCGCGCACCTTTACCAGATTGTAGATGGTGCGGATTTTCTCGATGTCATCCTTGGTATACTGCCGGATGTTCCTGCCGCCTTTCTTGGGCGAGATTTGCGGAAACTCCTTCTCCCAGAAGCGCAGCAGCGTTTCGTTGACGTCGAACATCTGGGCCACTTCGCTGATGGAATAGTATAACTTCAGGTCTTTGTCGGTTTTTAGCGCCATGTCGATTCAGCTTTGGAGTTGGAACGTAATGCCGGAGAACCGTCCGGACACGGCCGCGGACACGTGCCGCGGTTAGAGTTCGCTTTCCTTCAGGCGTTCTGCATTCTCGGCCACGATGAGGTGGTCGATGCAATCCTGAATGTCGCCGTCCATGAATGCGGCCAGATTGTAGATGGTGTAGTTGATGCGATGGTCGGTTATGCGCCCTTGCGGATAGTTGTAGGTGCGGATTTTGGCCGAGCGGTCGCCGGTGGATACCAGCGTCTTGCGTCGGCTGGCAATGTCGTCTACATATTTCTGGTGCTCCTTGTCGTAGATGAAGGTACGGAGGCGGGCCAGGGCACGCTCCTTGTTCTTGGGCTGGTCGCGGGTTTCGGTACACTCGATGAGGATTTCCTCTACTACCCCGGTGATGGGATTTTTCCAGTTGTAGCGCAGGCGCACGCCCGACTCCACTTTGTTCACGTTCTGGCCGCCGGCTCCCGAGGAGCGGAAGGTGTCCCATTTGATTTCGCCTTCGTTGATGACCACGTCGAAGGCTTCGGCTTCCGGCAGTACGGCTACCGTGGCGGCCGAGGTGTGCACGCGGCCCTGGGTCTCTGTGGCAGGCACGCGCTGCACGCGGTGTACTCCGCTTTCATACTTGAGGGTACCGTAAACGTCGTTGCCGGTGACGGAGCATACGATTTCCTTGAAGCCGCCGGCTGCGCCTTCGCTGGCACTCGACACTTCCAGTTTCCAGCCCTTGGCCTCGCAATATTTGGTGTACATGCGGAAAAGGTCGCCGGCAAAGATGGCGGCTTCGTCACCGCCCGTACCGCCGCGGATTTCGAGTATGGCGTTCTTGGCGTCCTCCGGATCCTTGGGCACCAGCATCAGTTTGATGGACTCCTCCAGCTGCGGGATACGCTCCTCGCAGAGGGCCACCTCTTCGCGGGCCATTTCCTTCATTTCGGGGTCGCTCTCGTTGAGCAGGATGTTCTTGCTTTCTTCCAGATTGCCCAAAAGGTTGGCATATTCCTTGCGCGCCTGCATCAGGCCTTCCAGGTCCTTGTATTCCTTGGTCAGTCGGACATAGCGTTGCTGGTCGGCAATGACATTGGGGTCGGTAATCAGCGTGGCAACTTCCTCGAAGCGCGACTGCAGGCCTTCGAGTTTCTCTAGTAGTGTGTTGTTTTCGGTCATGGTCGTTTTCTTGCTTTGACTTTAGGCAGCCGGTTGTGGCTGCTGGTTTCGCCTTTGGGACGGTCGGGTCCGTTGGCGGAGCCTTACGGCGAAGTTGTGCTTCCGCCGTTGGCCGGCGTTTGCCTGCCTTTGTTCCGGAAGCAATCGGGGAAAGTATGAGGACAGCGGGCTGCTGCGGCTGTTCCGGCGGGTGCAACGTGCTTCTCGGGGTTACGTGGCGGGAAGCCCGTGCCTTGCTGTCCGGTGGAATTGCTCACTCTATTTGCACAGCATCTTGGTCCATGCATAGGAACGGGCGATGATGTTGTAGGTAATAATGACCCATCCGATGGTTCCTAACGCAAAGGAGATGTTGTTGAGGCTGCTGTATGATTCGTGCAGGAGAATCCAGGAGCGATGCACCATATAGCAGGTAATCATGCAGCTGGCCACGCAACAGAGAAAGTAGATTAACTTTTTCATTGTGTAAAAGTTGGGATTGAAGGGAGGGGGGGAACATCCGGTTTCCGGTGCCGGGATTAAGGGGGCTTCCGTGCATCGGACTGTCGGCGGCACCGCAGTTCCGGAAACTAAAGCTACAGGAAATCCGATACGCGAGCGTAAGGGATTTCCTGTGTTTTTCAGCGTGCCGGAAGATGCCGGCAAGGCGCCCGGTTAATAATGAAATTCGCCGAATTCACTCTTGATGGTCAGCGAGCGCGGACCTTCTTCAATACGGCCTACGATGCGGGCGTCGATATTGAAGGATTGGGAAATCTGAATGACTTTTTCTGCGTGTTCCGGTGCGAGATATACTTCCAGCCGGTGTCCCATGTTGAAGACCTTGTACATTTCGGCCCAGTCGGTACCGCTTTCCTCGGCAATGGCCTTGAAAAGAGGAGGAACGGGGAACATGTTGTCCTTGATGACTTTGCAGTTTTCACCCACGAAGTGGAGCACCTTGGTCTGGGCACCGCCCGTGCAGTGCACCATGCCGTGGATTTCGGGACGCAACTCGTCGAGCAGACGCTTAACCACGGGGGCGTAGGTCCGGGTGGGCGAAAGCACCAGCTTGCCTGCGTTGACCGGCGCACCTTCCACGGGGTCGGTCAGACGGTAGCTGCCGCTGTATACAAGTTCGTCGGGCACGGCCTTGTCATAACTTTCGGGATATTTTTCGGCCAGATATTTGGCAAAGACGTCGTGACGGGCCGAAGTGAGTCCGTTGGAACCCATTCCGCCATTGTATTCGGTCTCATAGGTGGCCTGTCCGCAGGAAGAGAGTCCCACGATGACGTCGCCCGGGCGGATGTTGGCATTGTTGATGACGTCGCTGCGCTTCATGCGGCAGGTGACGGTGCTGTCCACGATGATGGTGCGCACCAGATCGCCCACATCAGCGGTTTCGCCGCCGGTGGCATAGATGCCGATGCCCATTTCGCGCATTTGCTGGAGCAGTTCGTCCGTTCCGTTGATAATGGCAGAGATGACTTCTCCGGGAATCAGCATTTTGTTGCGGCCGATGGTGGAGCTGACCAGTATGTTGTCAACGGCTCCCACGCAGAGCAGGTCGTCGGTATTCATAATCAGCGCATCCTGTGCGATGCCTTTCCAGACGCTCAGGTCGCCAGTCTCTTTCCAGTACATGTAGGCCAGGCTCGACTTGGTACCTGCGCCGTCGGCGTGCATGATGTTGCAATATTCAGGGTCGCCGCCGAGAATGTCGGGGATAATTTTGCAGAAGGCTTGCGGGAAGATGCCCTTGTCTATGTTCTTGATAGCATTGTGCACATCTTCTTTCATGGCGCTGACACCGCGCATCATGTATCTTTGCTTGCTGTCCATTTTTATTGTGAGTCTTAATGGTTGACTAAGGATATTCCTGAATTAATCGAAGCTGACGGTCGGTGCTTCCTGGGCTTCAGCTGTGGCTTCGAACTTGGTCTTCTTTTCAAAGCCGAACATGCCGGCCAGAAGATTTCGGGGGAAGCGGCGCACCGCCATATTATAGGCTTGCACGGCTTCGTTGTAGCGTTGCCGGCTTTCGTTGATGCGGTTTTCCGTACCCTCCAGTTGTGCCTGCAGTTCCGAGAAGTTTTCGTTCGCTTTCAGGTCGGGATAGTTTTCGGTGAGCGCCAGCAGTTTTCCCAGGGCTGTGGAAAGTTCGCCCTGTGCAGCCTGGAACTGCTGCATCTTTTCCGGAGTCATATTGTCGGCATCGACGGTGATTTGTGTCGCTTTGGCGCGTGCTGCCACAACGCCTTCGAGCGTCTGGCTCTCGTGTTGGGCGTAACCTTTGACTGTGTTCACCAAGTTGGGGATGAGGTCGCTCCGGCGTTGGTACTGCGTCTGCACGTTGCTCCAGGCCGTGCCGGCTTTTTCGTCCAGGTCAACAAATTGGTTGTAGCTGTTCCATCCGAAGCCGACGAGGGCCAGCACGATGACAAGCAGAACAATCAGGATAATCGGGCCTTTTGATGTTTTACTCATATAATTTGTATTTTTTAGTTCAGTGATAAGAATAATTTCCGGATGTGTGGCGATGCGGTTCGTCTGAATGCGGAATGCCGGACTGCCCTCTTTTTTTTAGAAGCGGCCGCCTGAACCACCTCCGCCGAAACTGCCTCCGCCAAAGCTGCCTCCGCCGAAACCGCCGCCCCAGCTTCCTCCGCCCCAGCGGCTGGTGTGTCCTCCCATGATGATGGGCGGGACAAACATGCCTCCGCTGCCGAAGTGGGTGGGCTCGTCGGTATCGTCAATTTCGGTATGTCCGCATTGGCTGCACCGCCAGATGTTTTGGGTCCGCCATTGGTTTCCGACGCGGCTGCGTCGCGTCTTGACGAGCATCAGGCTGCCTTTCCCCTTGCACCTGGGGCAATTGCGCCGGGCTTTGTTCCGTATACGGAAGATGAGGAGAAAGAGAATGAACAGACTGAAGCAAATCACGAGTCCCAGCACGGCGCCGTCGTCTTCCGTCTTGCGGTATTTCCGCTGTAGCGTTTCGTCGCCCATCACGTAACCTTCAATGGCTTTTACCGATTCGTAGATGGCGCTGTCCCAGTCTCCTTTTTTCAGGGCAGGCACCATGACACGGTTCTGGATGCGCCGGCAGATGGCATCGGGCAATGTGCCTTCGAGTCCCTGTCCCGTGAGAAACTGGTAAACGCGGTCTTCAGTGCTCAGCACGATGATGAGGCCGGAGTTCTGCTCCTTGTCGCCTATGCCGTATTTCCGCCCCAAGTCCATGCCGAAACGGTAGGCATCACCGCCGTCAATGCGGCGCACCGCCACAACGACGGTTTCCACGCCTTTTTCCTGTTTGAGCCGGGCCAGAATGCGGTCGGTTGAGCGGACGGCTTCGTCCGACATGACGCCGTCGGGATTGCACACAAAGCGTGTGCTGTCCTGCAGATGCACCATCGGCAAGTTGTCGGGTGTCCACACTTCTGCCTTGAGCGGTGCCGTTATGAGGCAGAGCAGCAGAAGAATAATGATACGGAACTTTTTATATTGGCGCATGGCTGTGGCATGAATAAATGTAGTCCTTGTCCGGAGCGTAGAGCTTACGGCAGGCAGGGGCATACTTTTGTGCAAAGATAATACAAACCGCTCACAAATGCGTAATCAAGGCTTTACTTTTTTCGCGGAAGCAACTGTGACAGCGTCGGTTGGACTGGTTGTCTTTACCAGGCCACCCTGACGGTATCCGGCGGCAGTGCGAGTTCCTCCCGGCCGTCTGTCGGGAGAACAGGCAGCGAGTGTAATTCACGGTGGATTGAGTCGGTTTTCCGTTATGACGGTTGGGGAAAGCAGGCCGGGTTCCCAGTGTGCCGCAGCGGTCTGCCGGGCATGAGTGGCATTTTTTGCGGATGTGGTTTCGGCGTTTTGCAAAAAATGCGTTTCTTTGCATTTCCTATTTGTCTTTTTATCAAAACCTATCCAGTATGTTCAAGAAGATGACTCTTTTTCTGTCGCTCCTGCTGTGGGTGCAGTGGGTGGTGGCGCAGATTCCCGACGGCTATTATGATGCAGCGACCGGCACCAGCGGGAAATCCCTGAAAACGGCGCTTTACCGCATCATCGCTTCGCACACGGAGCGTACTTATACCGACCTTTGGACCGACTTCAAGTCGACGGACAAGCGTGCGGACGGTAAGGTGTGGGACATGTATTCCGCCATTACCAACTATGATTTCGACAACGATAAGGCCGGAAACTACGGCCAGGAAGGAGATGTGTACAATCGTGAGCACTCTTTCCCTAAAAGTTGGTTCAGTGATGCCAGGCCCATGTATACGGACCTGTTCCATCTTTATCCCACGGACGGTTACGTGAACGGTCGCCGTGGCAATTTGCCTTTTGGAGAGACCGACCGGCCTGATTGGACTTCGGCACAGTCGTGGAGCAAGGTGGGACCGTCGAGTACGCCGGGATATAGCGGCAAGGTGTTTGAGCCGAACGATGAATACAAAGGTGACTTTGCGCGCAGCTATTTCTATATGGCCACTTGCTATGAGGACAAAATTGCTACGTGGAGCAGTCCGATGCTGGCGCGGAACAGCTATCCTGCCTACACGGAGTGGGCAGTGACGATGCTGTTGCGATGGGCGGCCGAGGACCCCGTGAGCGAGAAGGAGATTGCCCGGAACAATGCGGTCTACAAGATTCAGAAGAACCGTAACCCATATATTGATTATCCGGGGTTGGAGCGCCTTGTCTGGGGCGACCGGATGTCGGAAACGTTCGATCCGGACAATTATGACCCCGATGGTGGAACAGAGCCCGGTCCCGAGCCTGATGAAGTGCTGCCGCCTGTGTTCTCCCCGGCTTCGGGTGAAGTGAGTGCGGGTACGGTTGTGACCATCAGCAGCGAGACTCCCGGTGCCTATATTTACTATACGGTGAATGGTGGTGAAGAACAGATAGGTTTCGCACCGGTGAAGATTACTGTCAGCAGCCGTACGGACATTTCAGCCTATGCCATGGTGGGCGAGAACCGGAGTGAAACGGTGGAGGCTTCCTATACGATTGCGCAGGGACCGGTGACAGGCAGCAATGTCTATGTCAAGATTTCATCGGCCGAAGAACTGCAGTTGGGATGCCGCTATCTGATTGTCTGCGAGACGAAGGGCGTGGCATTGTCCGGGGCTGGCGATGATATCCGGCAGTCGGTGGAAGTGACACCGCAAGGCAGCCAGCTGACCACGGAGACGGGCGCGACGGGCTTGCCCTATGCGCTTACGCTGGGAGGCAGTGCCGCAGGCTATACTTTGTATGATGCTGTCGGTCGCAGTTATCTGGGGCTGACGTCCAACGGCAACAAACTGCCGAGTGTGGCATCGGCCAATGCCGACGGAGCGCGCTGGACGGTGACGTTCCAGAACGGAAATGCCCGCATTGCCAATGTGAAGTATAATGCCCGCAGCATTCAGTATAATGCACAGGCTCCGCGTTTTGCGGCCTATGAGAGCGCCCAGCAGCCGGTGTGTCTCTATAAGGAAACGGTGGAGGACCGCATCGAAGGTATTGAAGCCGTTTCGGGGCGGGTTGATGTTTTTGCACCCGACGGCCGGCTTGTGCGCAAGGGAGTAGCGGCAACAAAGGCGTTGCGCGGATTGCAGCGTGGCATCTACATCGTGGGTGGTGTGAAAGTATATGTTCCCTAACTTTGAAATAGGCGGTGATGCGCGGCAGTATGTCTGCCGGTGCTTCTGCCGCATGCGATGATACAGCAGGGGCCCGTCCGCCGGACGGGCCCCTGCTGTATCGGTTTATGTCGGGAAGGGTGTGGATGCTGTGTTTTTTTCTTGTCAGCCGCTCTTTTGTGCAGACTGGTGCATGAGGGTTATTCCTGCCAGAATTCCCAGCCGGCCAGCGCTTGCAGATGCAACATTTCCAGTCCGTTCTTGACGGTGGCTCCGCGGTCAAGTCCCCGGCGCATGAAGAGCGTTTCCTCGGGGTTGTACACGAGGTCGTAAAGCAGGTGGTCGGGGCCGAGACATGCGTAGGGGATGTCCGGACATTCCTCCGTATGTGGAAACATGCCGACGGGGGTGCAGTTCACTATCAGCAGATGTTCCTGCATCACTTCGGGAGTGAGGTCGGCATAGGTCAGACGCTTTGGGCCGGCGTGGCGGCTCACCGGTGTGGTGTCGATGCCCAGCCGGTGCAGGGCATAGTGAACGGCTTTCGAAGCGCCGCCCGTGCCGATGACCAGCGCCTTGCGGTGCACGGAGCGGAGCAGTGGCTGAAGAGAGCGGCTGAAGCCGATGACGTCGGAGTTGTAGCCTTTCAGATGCGGGTGGCCGTTGGCGTCGCGCCGGATGCGGATGACGTTGACCGCTCCTATTTCAGCGGCTTCGTCGCTGATTTCGTCGAGCAGCGGAATGACGGCCTGTTTGTGCGGAATGGTTACGTTGAGGCCGCGCAGTCGGGGCTGTGAGATGATGAGGTCGCAGAGCGATGTCACGTCAGCCATCTCGAAGTTGAGATAGGCCGCGTCAATTTGTTCGCGCTGGAATTTTTCGCTGAAAAACCGGGCGGAGAAACTATGCCCGAGGGGATAGCCGACGAGACCGTAGAGCGTTTCGGCATCGGCCGCCGGGTGGGAAATCGTGTGCATGGTCATGAGGTTGAAGTTGGGGGAACGGGGCTGTCAGCGTGCGTCGTCCTGGCCTTTTTCCGGTGCCTGGGCGGTGTAGAGCGTGCTGAGCCCGAAGGTGTAGCGGCGGAAGCGGACGTCGGTGAATCCGGCTTTTTCAAGAATCCCCTGCATGGCTTCGCCCTGAGGGAAGGCTTCCATCGTGGCGGGCAGGTAACGGTAGGCCGCCTTGTCCTTGGATATGAGCCGCCCCACGAGAGGCATGTATATATGGGAATACGCCCAGAAGAGCTGCTTCATGGGAAAGCGGCGGGGCACTGTCAGTTCGATGATGACCAGGCGTCCGCCGGGGCGCAGGATGCGCCGCATTTCCCGCAGACCGCGGTCAAGGTCTTCGAAGTTCCGTATGCCGTAGGCCACGGTGACGGCGTCAAAACTGGCGTCGGGCAGGGAGAGCTGCATACAGTCATCCTTGCGGAATTCGATGATGCTTTCCAGAGGGGTGCCTGCCACCTTTTTCCGGGCTACGCTGAGCATGCCTTCGGAAAGGTCGATGCCCAGCAGGTGGGTGGGGTGGAGCTGCGCTGCGGCCAGCAGGGCAAAGTCGCCGGTGCCGGTGGCTACGTCGAGAATGCGTTGCGGGGAATAGGGGCGCAGGGAGCGGATGGCCGCGTTGCGCCAGTGACGGTCGATGCCGAAGGAGAGGCTGTGGTTGAGCAGGTCGTAGCTGTGGGCGATGCGGTCGAACATCTGTTCTACCTGTTTGCCTTTGGCGCCGTCCTGGCTGTAGGGCTTGATGTTTTCTTGCCGGTAGGTCATAACTGTTGGGATAGTGTAGTGGGGATTTCCGGAATCCGGGGCATCGTTGGCGCCGGAGGGGGAGCGTCCCTGCTTTCCGGCTGGAGCCGTAGTCGTGGCTTTCGCCGGAGAACCGTATGGGCGGGACGCGTACAGACGGCTAAATTAGCCATTTTGTGTGACGTGCGGAAGTTTTGCATCTAAAAGATATGTGCACGTGCATTTTTTGCCGTGCAGTGGATAAGAATATTTATGAAATTCTAACAATTCGGAGCGCTCTGTCATGACGGTCCTCAGGTTGTGTCGGAACAGTTCCGCCGATTGCCGGAAGCGAAGGGCCGACCGAAAAAACAGAAATAGGCACTGTTTTTCCTGTCGTACGGATAGTTTTTCGCGTTTCCCGATAGAAAAAGTGGTACGGAAGCCCTGCTGAACGTCTGTACCACTTTGCTTTTACAAATATACAATAGAATTTTTCAAAAGCCAAATTTGGTTTAACAAATGTTTACACATACATCTTCCCTCTTTAACAAATTACGGCTGTCCAGAATTGCTTTCCGGGTTATAGCCTGTGCCTCCGGCGGATGATGGACGGAGCCGTTCAGAGAGGTAACCCAATTTTCCGAAATAATGAGAATTATGGCAGGAAATCAGTAGGATAAACTGCCGTTTCTTCCGAAGTATGTTTTTTTAACAAAATAATCGGGTGAAAAGTTTGGCTGATAAAAAACAAATCCCTACTTTTGCAGTAAAATCAAAAATGGAATAATTACAAATAAGGAATGAATAAAACATCGGCCCTCGAATATCTGATGCAACACGGGGTGAAGCCTTCAGTTCAGCGACTGGCTGTTATGGAGTACCTGCTCGACCATCGGACCCATCCGTCCGCCGAAGAGATTCACACCGCACTGGTAAGCAAAATACCCACGCTGTCGAAAACTACCGTATACAATACGTTGAAACTTTTTGTCGAAAACGGCGCTGCCATCATGTTGACAATTGACGAGCGGAATGCCAACTTCGATGCGGATACTTCGGCACACGCCCATTTCCTCTGCCGTAAATGCGGACGTATATACGACTTGCCGCTCGACGGGCTTAAACTGGCGGAGTGCACACAGTTGCCCGAAGGTTTTGCCGCCGACGAAATGACCCTCTATGCGCGGGGCGTATGCAGAGCCTGCCAGTCATCTTGAGAAAGTTTATCATCACACATAACAATTAAAAAGACTACGATTATGAAGAAGAAATTTATCTGTACAGTTTGCGGCTATATTCACGAAGGTACTGAAGCTCCTGAAAAATGCCCCATGTGCGGCGTTCCCGCTTCCAAGTTCAAGGAACTCGCTGCTGACGAAAGCCTGACTTTCGTGGCTGAGCATGAAATCGGTGTGGCAAAAGGTTGCGACGAAGAAATGATTAAGGACCTGAACAACCATTTTATGGGCGAGTGCACTGAAGTGGGTATGTATCTGGCCATGAGCCGTCAGGCAGACCGTGAAGGCTATCCCGAAATCGCTGAGGCCTTCAAGCGCTATGCATGGGAAGAGGCTGAGCACGCTGCCAAGTTTGCCGAACTGCTGGGCGACGTGGTATGGGATACCAAGACCAATCTGGAGAAGCGTATGAACGCTGAAAGCGGCGCTTGCGAGGACAAGACCCGCATCGCAAAGCGTGCGAAGGAACTCAACCTTGACGCAATCCACGACACCGTTCACGAAATGGCTCGCGACGAAGCCCGTCACGGCCGCGGATTTGAAGGTCTCTTCAAGCGCTATTTCGCAAACAAGAAGTAAACCGAATTTCGGTTTCCGAATCGGAACATTGAAGCAATCACCTGGGACGCCCCGCTGGTCGGGGCGTCTTTTGTTGTATGCGGTCTTCCCCTCGGAAGGCCTTGCCGTTGCCGGGGATGTGATAAAATGCAAAAATAGAAGCTTTGTTCCCTCCGATTCAGGAAAAAAGCCTATCTTTGTCACTGATTCAGACCGGTTCGGGACGAGTACGAACCGCAAAACAGATAATCAGTACTTGAAATAACCATGACAAAAGGAAAAGTAGATGCCCTGCTGGGCATTGTCTTCGGCGACGAAGGAAAAGGTAAGGTGGTCGACTTCTTTACGCCCCGTTACGACGTAGTGGCCCGCTTTGCCGGTGGTCCCAATGCCGGGCACACGATTATTTTCGAAGGAAAGAAATTTGTGCTCCGTTCCATTCCCTCCGGAATCTTCGATGAGGGTAAAATCAACATTATCGGTAATGGCTGTGTGATAGCTCCGGATTTGTTTATGGCGGAGGCACGAGAACTGGAAGCTGCTGGTTATTCTCTGACCGAGCGCCTGCATATCAGCCGTCGTGCCCACCTGATTCTGCCGACCCATCGTGTGCTCGACCGCGCTTATGAAGCAGCTAAGGGCAAGAACAAGGTGGGAACTACAGGTAAGGGCATCGGACCGACCTATAGCGACAAGGCTGCCCGTATCGGTCTGCGTGTCGGTGATATCGAGAGCGGATTCGAAGCGAAGTACGCAGCGCTCAAGGCACGTCATGAGCAGGTGCTCCGTGACCTCCATTTCACCGATTATGACATCACTGAAGAAGAGAAAAAGTGGATGGAAGGCGTGGAATACATGCGTAAATTCCAGTTGATGGATACTGAAATAGAAATCAACCGTTTCCTGGAGGAAGGAAAGAATGTCCTGGCTGAAGGTGCGCAGGGTTCTCTCCTCGACATTGACCACGGCACATATCCCTTCGTATCCTCTTCGAGTACGACGAGCGGTGGCGTTTGCACCGGTCTGGGTGTGGCGCCCAACAGCATTGGCCGCATTTTCGGTATATTCAAGGCCTACAGCACGCGCGTAGGTTCAGGTCCTTTCCCCGTGGAGTTGTTTGATGAAACGGGCGACGAGATCCGCCGTATCGGTAATGAGTTCGGAGCAGTTACGGGTCGTAACCGCCGTTGTGGCTGGATTGACCTCGTAGCGTTGAAATATGCCATCATGATTAACGGTGTCACCGATTTGGTCATGATGAAGAGCGACGTGCTCGACGGTTTCGACACCATCAAGGCTTGCGTGGCTTACACCAAGGACGGAGTCACGACAAGCGACATGCCTTATGACACAGAGGGCTGGGAGCCGGTATATGAAGATATTCCGGGATGGAAGACTCCGCTTTCGGACATGAGGAAGGAAGAGGAATTCCCCGAAGCATTCAAGAATTACATTGCATATCTGGAGCGTGAACTGAAAACTCCGATTGCCATTATTTCTGTAAGTCCTGACCGTGACGCCACCATCATACGGTGAACGGCGGTAAAGCAGGGGAGTTAATTATTTCCAGGAGGATTCGGGCCTGCAGAACAGGGCGGCGGATGTGTCGTTGGCTCTGCATGCAGAACGCTTGGCGGCACATATCGGAAGAAAGGCAGGTCGCGGCTATATGCCGTCTGCTTCTTTTTCTTCGGAGAGCGGGAAGTTTTCGGGAAATGCCTGTTGGGATTGTGCCGTGCGCTCCATGCTTATATGCTGTTCTTGTGGCTTAACTATCATAGAACGTAGGAACAACTGTACCCATTCTTTTCCCGGTACAGTTGTTCTTGCGTTTTCCGTTTATGCCTTGAGGTATAAAATCATTACCGCTTTCTTTTTTTCTGACAGGGAAACGCAAAAAGAAAAACCGGGAGCAGTCCGCAGAATGCGGTTGTTTCCGGTTGTGGGCTTTGGATCGGTTGCCTGGCAAATGGCAGGTGGACAGTCAGGTTTCTCTGTGTACGGAGAGCGGCCGCTGGCTTCAGGTGGATGAACTGCATCGGAGGCAGTGTGCCGGTTGGGGAAGAGCGTGAGTATGCTTTTGAAGAGGAATGCAGCGCTGCAGATGGAAATACGACTGAAAAACAAAAGGCTGCAACCCCGTTTGCGAGGTGCAGCCTATACCGTCGTTATACAAGTTGCGCGTTTAGCGTTTTCCGTACATCATGTCATAATATTTCTGGTAGTCTTCGCCGCTGACCGCTTCAACCCATGCACGGTTTTCGAGGTTCCAGCGGATAGTCTTGACGATGCCTTCTTCGAAACAGGTTTCGGGATACCAGCCCAAGTCGTTTTTGATTTTCGTCGGGTCGATGCCGTAACGCTGGTCATGGCCCAGACGGTCCTTGACGTAGCTGATGAGGCTGTCGTTAATCCAGTCGATGCGTATGTTGCCGTTTTCATCTTTTTCCTGCTTTTTGAGCAGCGTCCGCCATTTCGGTTCGTTTTCCATGATGCTGCGGATGGTTTCGATGATGGTCTTGACAATCTGAATATTCTGGCGCTCGTTGTGGCCGCCTACGTTGTAAATGCAGCCGTTGGCTCCCTGGTTGATAACCATGTCGATGGCTTTGCAGTGGTCTTCCACGTAGAGCCAGTCGCGAATGTTGGTGCCTTCGCCGTATACGGGCAGTTTTTTGCCTTCCAGAATGTTATTGATGATAAGGGGAATCAGTTTTTCGGGGAACTGGTACGGGCCGTAGTTGTTGGAGCAACGGGTGATGCTGACCGGCATGTGGTAGGTGTCTCGGTAGGCACACACAATGTGGTCGGCACTGGTCTTCGATGCACTGTAGGGGCTGTGCGGACAAAGCGGGGTTTCCTCTGTAAAGAATCCTTCTTCACCGAGGCTTCCGTATACTTCGTCTGTCGATACCTGATGGAAGCGTGCACCTTTCTGCCAGGTGGGATATCCGTTGGCGTCCTTCCCGGTCACCCAGGCTGCACGGGCAGAATCGAGCAGGTTCTGCGTGCCCAGAATGTTGGTCTGAAGGAACAACTGCGGGTTTTCAATGCTACGGTCTACGTGGCTCTCGGCCGCGAAATTGACGACTACGTCAAAGCGGTATTCCGAGAAAAGCCGGTCCACGAGTGCACGGTCGCAAATGTCTCCCTTGACAAAGTAGCAGCGCTCGTTGTCAATGTCTTTGGCGATGGTGCCGAGGTATCCGGCGTAAGTGAGCAAATCAAGAACTACGATGCGGATGTCATCATGCTTGGCCAGCATGTATTTGATAAAGTTGGAGCCAATGAATCCTGCTGCACCGGTTACTAAATATGACTTCATATAAAAGTGATGTATTTGAATCTCGGGGCAAAGATACAGATAAAAAATGAGGTAGCGGCAACCTTATCGTTTTTTATTGTTGTCCGCAGGGGGCTTCCTGTGGACAGAACGCGTCCCAGACAGAAAGTGCCGGATAGGGGGCAGTGACGCTGATGTGCTGGTGACTGACGGGGTGCTCAAACTCGATGTGCCTTGCGTGCAGGCAGATGCTTCCGTCCGGATTGCTGCGCGGAGCGCCGTATTTGAGGTCGCCGCGAATGGGGGCAAGGCTGGCTGCGAGCTGGCAGCGGATTTGGTGATGGCGGCCGGTGTGCAGTTGGATTTCAACGAGAGTATAACGTTCGGATACAGCTATTTTGTGATATTCCAGAATAGCCTTTTTTGCGCCATTTACTTCGCGCGTGTGAGCGAAGGCGCGGTTTTGCTTTTCGTTGCGGGTGAGCCAGTGGGTCAGCAGCGTAGGCTCCGACGGGCAGGCTGTCTTCATGTCGGCCGTCGGCAGGATGGCGTGATAGGTCTTGCGTATCTTTCCGGTACGGAACATTTCGTTCAGCCGGGTGAGGGCCTTGCTCGTACGGGCAAAGACAACGATACCGCTTACGGGCCGGTCGAGCCGGTGGACAACGCCGAGAAAAACGGCGCCGGGCTTGGCGTATTTTTCCTTGATATAGGATTTTACGGTTTCGCTCAGTGGTTCGTCACCGGTCTTGTCGCCTTGCACAATTTCGCCGGCGGCCTTGTTGACGATGATGATGTGGTTGTCTTCGTAGAGTACGTTCACTTTTTCAAAGGGGGCTTTGGGATTCTTGCGGGCACTGTCCCGGAATCCGGTTGCAGGTTTCCGACAGGATGCCGCCGTTTTTTGTGGAAAATGGACGGCCGGGGTGTGGAAACTGCGTATGGATAAAAAAAGGACCAATATGCGATGAAACCGGCTGGCCGTCTGCAGAATCTCTATTCGCAGTCTGCCTTTTTTTCAGGCGGCTTCACGCATATTGGTGCCGTTATGTTCTTTTTACATGTTCATGCCGCCGTCGACCTGGATGACCTGGCCGGAAACATAGCTGGCCATGTCGGAAGCCAGGAAGGTGGCAACATTGGCGATGTCCTCGGGCTGTCCGCCGCGACGGAGAGGTATTTTCTTGCACCATTCGGCGCGAACGTCATCGGGAAGTGCAGCAGTCATGGCTGTTTCGATGAAGCCCGGGGCAATGGCGTTGGCACGGATGCCGCGGCTGCCCATTTCCTGAGCCACACTCTTGGCGAGGGCAATCATACCAGCCTTTGAGGCAGCATAGTTGGACTGTCCGGCGTTGCCGTGAACGCCTACGACGCTGGCCATGTTGATGATGGAGCCGCTGCGCTGGCGCATCATGATGGGGGTGCAGGCGTGGATGAAGTTGAAAGCCGATTTCAGGTTTACGGCAATAACGGCATCCCACTGCTGTTCAGTCATGCGCATCATCAGGCCGTCCTTTGTGATGCCGGCATTGTTGACCAGAATATCGATGGAACCGAATTCGGCGTGGATTTTCTTCACGACTTCTTCCGTCTGGGCGAAATCGGCTGCATTGCTGGCATAGCCTACGCATTTAACGCCGAGTGCTTCGATTTCAGCTTTGGTAGCCTCTCCGTTTTCGTCAATTACGAGGTCGGTGAAGGCGATGTTGGCGCCTTCCTGTGCGAACTTGAGTGCAATGGCTTTACCGATGCCGCGTGCAGCGCCGGTTACCAGTGCGGTTTTTCTAGTTAAAAGTCCCATAAAACTTACGCTTTTAATTTATATTATAGGTTATCTGTTTATCATGTTTGTGCCGTGGGGCATGCCGGTAGCAGGGCGAAGCCTTTATTCTCTTAGGGCTGTGCCGGTGTGGGAGGTGTCATGCCGACGACTCTGCAGAGGATTCTCTGCACGATGGGGCGGCTGCTCTTTTCGCTCAGTCCGGCCCCCAGCCGGTTGTATATGTAGGGCACTTCCATTCCCTTGATGGTGTAGCTGAGGATTTCCGCCACGAGATTGATGTTCTCAATGTGGAATTTCCCGCTGGCCATTCCCTCGCTGAGTACGCGGGTGATAATGCGGCGTTCTTCCAGGTCGAACTCTTTGCGCACTTTTTCTACCATCCAGATGTTACGGAAAAATTCGGCCCGCAGCGTTCCGTTCCGGGCAACGGTTTCCTTGATGGCCGACAGATGGGTGTAGATGAGAGTGAGGAGTTTCTGCTCGGGCTCGGCTTTCATCGTGGCAACTTCGTCCATACGCTCTGAAAGCAGTTCGAGCTCGCTGGTAATGACGGCAAAATAAATGTCCTCCTTGTTCCGGAAATAGGTGTAAAGTGTGCGGCGGCCTTTCTCTGAAGCGATGGCAATGTCGTTCATTGTGGTATTTTCCAGACCTTTGCGCGCAAAGAGCTCACGTGCTACTTGTACCAGTTTCTGGCGGGTTTTGGATATGGACATAATATATTAATATGTGCAGTTGTGCAAAGCGCATGCCCGTTGTCGGAGCAGAATGTGCCGTTACACATAATTGCTTATTCTGTGCAACGGCAAAGTTAGTCCTTTTCCGCAAAAGTGCAAAGTGAATGCCGTCTTTTTTTGAAAGAAGGCCGGTTTCCGGCATCTGGAGGATGGTGGTAAAAAACAGTCAGTACGATAGAAAAAACAGTTGGTACTTTCGGAGAAACAGTCAGTACTTTTGTTTTTCCGAAAGTACTGACTGTTTTCGTTGGGTTGGAAAGATGGAAGGCACACTCCGTTTTCTCTTTTTTTTGAGAGAAGGTACGTAGGGAGTGTGCCCGTATGTCGTCCGGTAATCTGCTGAGAGCCGGAAAAGGTGGATACAAGCGATAGCGATGCCGGTTCATTGCGGCATTTCCAGTCTGTTTCCTTTCTTATTTACCAGATTGAAAGTTTTTTTGGCGGGTCAAAGAGGGAATGTTGCAAAAAAATCGTAATTTTGCAGCTTCATTTTTGAAAAAATATAATTTAACTAATTTTATCCTGTATTTATTGTCGTAGTATGAAGGATTTTCGTTTCAGACCACGTTTGTTGTCCGAATTGCCGCATTATACGAAAGAGAAGTTTGCGGCGGATGCGATGGCGGGACTGATTGTGGGCATTGTGGCATTGCCGCTGGCCATCGCTTTTGGTATTGCTTCCGGAGTTTCGCCGGAAAAGGGCATTATCACAGCTATCGTAGCTGGTTTTGTAATTTCTGCGCTTGGCGGCAGTCGTGTCCAGATCGGAGGTCCTACAGGCGCGTTCATTGTCATTATTTATGGCATAATCCAGCAGTTTGGGCTTTCGGGGCTGATGGTTGCCACGATGCTGGCCGGCTTGTTCCTGATTTTGTTGGGCGTATTCCGGTTGGGCACCATCATTAAGTTCATTCCCTATCCCATTGTGGTCGGTTTTACCAGTGGAATTGCCGTCACTATTTTTTCAACACAGGTGAAGGACCTTTTCGGGCTTACCATAACCGACTTGCCGGCTGATTTCATATCGCAGTGGGGGGCCTATTTCCGTAACTTCAGTACGTTCGACGTCCCTTCCACCGTCATCGGTTTGCTCAGCGTTGTCATTATTATATTTACTCCGCGCTTTTCGAAGAAAGTGCCCGGTTCGCTGGTGGCAATTGTCTTGATGACACTGACGGCTTATGCGCTCAACCGCTATGCCGGCATTGACAGTATCAAGACCATCGGTTCATATTATCCCGATATCAAGGCGCAGATTCCGGAACTGACGGTGCCCGATATTACCTGGGAGCAGGTGAAGCTTCTTTTCCCTACGGCATTGACCATAGCTATGCTGGGCGCCATTGAATCGCTGCTCTCCGCAACGGTGGCCGATGGTGTGTGCGGCGATCATCATGACTCCAATCAGGAACTGATAGGACAGGGTGTTGCCAACCTTTGTACGCCGCTTTTCGGTGGTATTCCTGCCACAGGAGCCATAGCCCGTACGATGACGAACATCAACAACGGAGGCCGCACGCCGGTTGCCGGCATCATTCATGCAGTGGTGCTCCTGCTCATCTTCTTGATACTGATGCCGTTGGCCAGCTACATACCGATGGCTTGCCTGGCAGGTGTACTGGTCATGGTGTCCTATAATATGTGTGGATGGCGCACGTTCCGCGAACTGATGAAAAATCCCAAGAGTGATATCACTGTGCTGATTATCACCTTCCTCCTGACGGTTATCTTCGACTTGACCATCGCTATTGAAATCGGACTCGTCATTGCCTGTCTTCTGTTCATGAAGCGAATGGCTGAGACCACGCAAATCAAAGTGATTGCCGGCGAAATTGACCCGAACGAGGAAAGCGATTTGCAGCTTCATGATGAGGAGCACCTGACTATTCCCAAGGATGTGGAGGTCTATGAAATCAACGGACCTTATTTCTTTGGAATAGCCAATAAGTTTGAGGATTTGATGGCCAATATGAACGACCATCCGAAAGTCCGAGTTATCCGTATGCGGCGTGTGCCCTTCATCGACTCTACCGGAATCCACAATCTGCAGACTCTCTGCGAAATGAGCCGCCGTGAAGGAACGCATATAGTCCTTTCCGGTGTTACTCCCAATGTGCATGCTGTGCTGGAACATGCCGGTTTTTATGATTTACTGGGCAAGGATTACATCTGTCCCAATATCAATGTGGCGCTCGACCGTGCTGCCGAACTGGCCAAGCGGTGCTGAGCATACGGAACACATTCGGAAATCATACAGCAAAAAGGTATTTATCGGCAGGGCCGCGCGGGCATGTTACCCCCGGCTTTGCCGATAATAGTATGGCTTAGTGTTTTCATGGGGACAGCCTGGAGTGCCTCGAACGGCATATATGAAAAGGCGGAAGGTCTGGAGAGAATGGCTCCAAGGGCATATACGGACATTATGTCCCAGACGGGATGGCTGAATCGCCCTTTTCTTGTGGCATGGATATGAAGAAGCAACCGCAGATGTACATAAAAAGTATTCCCCCGAAGGACATTTGCTCTTCGGGGGAATACTTTTTTATATGACTGTAAGTTTGTCGGGAACAGAAAACATAGCGCATTTGCGCTTTGCCTATGTGGGCGATGTTTGCCGGACTTCCCGTGATTCAGGCTTAATCGGGCAAGTAGGGCAACAACTGCTTGAGCGAAGCTTCGTCTTCCCAACTCCACCAGCGGTCGGCCATCAGGTTTTTGAAAGCCTTGGCCATTTCTGGGCGCACGTATTTTTTGAATTTGCTCTCAACGGCAGGCACGATAACTCCTTTCACGTAGAAATAATATTCATCCTGCAGGGGGATTCCCTTGTCATATTCCCGGAGCTGGCTGTCGCTGTCAATCTCGAAAAAGGCGCCGGTGTCGACAATTTCCAGGTAGGGAAGGTTTTCGCCGCCCTCAGTCTCCTCCTTATACTTGCGCATATTTACTTTAGTGACGCAAAGCAGTTGGTTGAAGCCTTTTGTTGCGACCACCCGTCCCATCTGTGTTTCATCCACTTTGACAAATTTTACGGAATCAAACTCTACGCCGAGAATGTTCTGTGTGTATGCCTGCATGATGGTGTCGTTTTCCAGGTAGCAGAGCGCACCGTTCTTGAGCAGGATGTTGGCTTTGGCCTTGGTGGAGCGGCCGAATGGCTGCAGGATTTTGGCATCCTTGAATTCAGGGAAGTAGAGTGCCGATTGGGAACGGCGTAACTCCTTGCTTTGCTGGGCGAAAAGCGGCATGGCCAGCAACATCATCAGGAGGGGGATAATGATTCTTTTCATGTTCTTGATATATTGTCTCTATAGGTTCGTACGACGTCTTGTGCTTTGAAATTCAGTGCAAAATAACAAAAAGAAAAGCAAAGTTTGTGTGAACGGCCAACTAATTTATGTTAATAGAAAATTATTAGGCGGGAATGTTTTTTCCTGTCCGTCTGTGGTGGTTGACCCATAAACCATGTAAACTGTCTCAACTTACCTTTTCGGCTGTTTTTCGGTGGAGATTGTTTTGCGGGCAATTAAATAATCCCTAAATTTGCAATGAAATCAATTAATTACTTAGTTTTATATGGAATGGTTTATTAGTATTCTGACAAACCCAGGTTCCATTGCGCATCTTGTCATACTCTACGCTGCGGTGATTTGTATCGGCGTAAAGTTGGGCAAGATAAAGTTCGGCGGTATCTCGTTGGGAGTTACGTTCGTGCTTTTTGCAGGAATTCTGGCAGGTCACCTTTTTAATTATTTCGGTGGCATTACGCATGCGGACCAGAAGGATTTGATAGACTTTGTCAAGGAGTTCGGTCTGATCCTTTTCGTTTATTGTATCGGTTTGCAGGTGGGGCCCGGTTTCTTTGCCACGTTCAAGAAAGGCGGAGTGGGGATGAACTTGATTACCGTGGGCATCGTAATGCTGAATATTCTTGTCATGCTGGGGCTTTATTTCCTGGTGTTCGACCAGAACAACTACAACCTGGCCATGATGGTGGGTACGATGTATGGTGCTGTTACGAATACTCCAGGTTTGGGTGCCGGCAATACTTTTGTCAAGGATTTGCCTGCTGAAACGTGGGGAGGTGCGGGTGTGCCCGACTTGGCTTCCAGTTATGCTTGTGCTTATCCGTTGGGTGTAATCGGTATCATTCTGGCTACCATTTTGCTCCGCTATCTTTGCAATATCAAGTTGGAAAAGGAGCATGAGCAAATACGCATGGAGCAGGACAGCAATCCGCACGCAACGCCCAAGCATCTGGTAATCAAGGTGACCAATCCTTCAGTAATCAATCGTTCCCTGGAGCAGTTGCATACTTTCCTGAACCGTCAGTTCGTTGTTTCGCGCTGTGTCAAGGGCGATGAACTGATTATTCCGAAGGCCAGCACCGTTATTGAAAAGGACATGGTGCTCCACCTGGTATGTGCCGAGACTGATGCAGAGCCCATTACCGTCATGATGGGAGAAATTGTGCCCGGAAAGACGTGGGAAAATGATTATGACAAGTCGAAATATGTGTCGCACCGTTTGGTCGTTACAAAGGATGAAATCAACGGAAAGACCTTTGGACAGTTGCATTTCTCTTCAGTCTATGGCGTCAACGTAACGCGTGTTACCCGTAACGGCATGGAGCTTTTTGCCGACCGCAATCTCCGTTTGCAGGTGGGCGACCGCATTCTTGTAACCGGAGCGGAAGAAAATATCGAGCGTCTGAAAACGGTGATAGGCGACTCCGTGAAGCGCCTGGATCATCCTAATGTCGGTGCCATCTTCTTTGGTATCATGCTGGGTATTATCGTCGGACAGATTCCTTTCGGTTACGGCATGAAGCTGGGCCTGGCCGGTGGTCCGTTGGTAGTGGCCATCCTGATTGGTGCCATCGGTTATCGTTACAAGATTAATACCTATACGTCAACTTCTGCCAATCTGATGTTGCGTGAAGTCGGTCTTCTCCTCTTCCTCGCCAGCGTGGGTATTCAGGCCGGTGCAGGATTCTGGGATACGATTATGAATGGAGGTATCCATTATGTGTGGACAGGTTTCCTGATAACGGTGATTCCTATCCTGATTATGGGTCTTGTGGCACGTAAACTTCTTAAGCTGAATTACTTTACCTTGATGGGACTTTTAGCCGGTTCGTATACGGACCCCCCTGCATTGGCCTTTGCCAATCAGACAGCGAGCAATGATGCGCCGGCAGTGGGTTATTCCACGGTCTATCCTTTGGCCATGTTCCTGAGAATCATGATGGCACAGGTTATCCTGATGCTTTTCATACAATAAAAAAGGCTGGAGGAACGAGTCTTATTCTTGCAGTCGCTTTTTGAAGCAGGTGCAGCTATCCGGAATCTCTGTGTATTCCGGATAGCTGTACTTTTTATGCCTTTCTGTCAGAGCAGTTCGGCTTGTTGTTTTTCTTGTGCAGGGGGGCGTCTTAACGAAAGTACTGAGTGAAAAAACAGTCAGTACTTTCGTTTTTTCTAAAGTACTGACTGTTTTTCCTAAAGTACTAATCGTTTTACAGGAGGAGCAGACAGGCGAACTGACACCCGTATTCCTGTTTTTTCTCAGTTTTTTCTTCGGATGTAATACGGGTGACAAGGGCTGCTTTTTTACCTGCGGAAAGACGTGTGGTCGTTCTGCGGGTGGGCCGGTTTGTTTTGTGAACATCCTTTCGGATTAGGTCCTTCTGCAGGCGGGATTTGGCCGTTAGGGTACAGGTGTGTGGTCCTGTTGCCGACGGCAGGGTAAAAAAGGCCGGTGGATTCTGGCGGAATGAAAGCCCGGAACAGGTGAAAGGAAAAACAAAGGCACCCGCATTTCCTGTGGCAATAATGAAGCCGGAAATGCGGGTGCCTGCTTGTCGGGGACTACAGTTTTGGGGAAGCCGGGGCGTTTCCATCAGGATAACGAAGGTATCGTGGAGCCAACGCTTCCTTTTTTCTTTTCTCCCACCGTATTTATTCGTCGCTCTGACTACCCATGAAAATCATGACGTAGTAGACGAGTGTGGCCAGTGAGCTGAGTGCGGCAACTACATAGGTGTAAGCAGCGGAACGCAGGGCGTCGACAGCCATACTGTGGTTACCGTAGGTGGTGATGCCTGCGCTCGACAACCATGCTGTGGCACGTCGGCTGGCGTCGATTTCCACCGGCAATGTAATGAAACTGAACAGAGTGGTCATGGCAAAGAGCCCGATACCCAACAAAAGGAGGCTGGGCATTGTTTCGACGAGGAGGATGCCCGCCAGCAGAATCCATTGTACCCACTGCGAGGCAAAGGAAACGACGGGAACCAATGCCGACCGAAGAGTCAGCGGTCCGTAGGCTACGGCATGCTGCACGGCATGTCCGCATTCGTGTGCGGCAACGGCAGCGGCAGCAATGGAGCGTTCGTTGTAGACGCTTTCGCTCAGGTTGACAGTCTTGTCCGTCGGATTGTAATGGTCGGTCAGGTGGCCCGGAGTGCAGGTGACGGTAACGTCATAGATTCCGTTGTCGCGCAGCATTTTTTCAGCGACTTCCCGGCCACTCATACCGTTGGAGGTGGGAACTTGTGCGTACTTCTTGAATTTGCGTTGCAGGTTGGCCTGAACCAGGTAACTGACGACAGCAATTCCGATAAAGATAATTAAATACGTGTACATATTGTTTTCTTGAATTAGTGAGTATTGTTATAAAAAGTATTGCAACATCCGTGCCAGCAGAAACGGCATATTCTTATTTTTCAGTAAATACTGTTCTTTTTTGTTGATTTCCAGGCGAAGCGGTCTGTGCCGGCAGGAAATGTAACAGGGAATGTTCTTTGAAAGATGTATTCGTACCAGGGCGGCATGGCTTTATGTCTATTATGGTACCGGCAGCTTTTTCATTTCTTATGTTTTGTACGGATTTGTTGACGGACGTTTCTTTTGTTCATGCTGCGGACATTTTTCCGGTCGGGGCGTATGGATGCAGCAACGCAAAAATACGAATAAATATGTATTTACAAGGCGCTTATATCTTAATTTAGGTTATTGGGACAATAGCGTCGCGGGACTTTTTCGCTCTTGAGCGCTTTTTAAGGTGGATGAAAACACGGAGAGGGAGAGAGCCTAGCGGATATGTGCAGCCGGAGAACGGGTGTGCCTTGTTTCTGCTTTCCATGCGCCGTTGCTGTGGGAAAACCGTTAGGAGAAGTCGGGAACTTTCATTGCGGACGATGAAAGCCGCGGCTTGCTTTGCAGCAATTGCGGAGCGATGCATAAAAAGAAAGTGGCTTTGTACTTTCCTCAAATACGGAAAGCGCAAAGCCACTTGTGACAGCGTGCGTGCCTTTTATCTGAAAACGGAGCTCAGGTATTGCGTTGTCAGCCGGAAGGTCGGCTGAAAGAGTGCTTGTGCCTATTTATGGCACCAGTTGTACATACCTTTTGCCGCTTGGCCCGCATTATTTTTTAGGAGTCCGTTCCAGCGTAGCCAGCACGAACTGGTAGTATTTTTCTACGCTCGGAATGTAGCATCTTTCATTGGGGGTATGCGGAGAACGGAGGGTCGGACCGAAGCTGACCATGTCCATGTTGGGGTATTTGGCTCCGATGACGCCGCATTCCAGTCCCGCATGGATGACCTGAACCTTGTTTTCGTCGTTGAAGAGTTCGCGGTAGACCTCTTTCATCAGTTCCACGATTTCGCTTTGCGGATTGGGCTGCCATGCAGGATAATCGCCGCTGAGTTCCACCTTCATGCCGGCCATGGAGAATACGCTTTCCAGGCTTTCTGCACAGCATTCGCGCATGGTGTCGCGGGAAGAACGGATGAGGACCTTGAACATGGCTGTACCGTTGCCGATTTCAACGATGGCGAGGTTGGATGAAGTTTCGACGATGCTGGGCACTTCGGGGATGAACCGCATGACGCCGTTGTGGCAGGCACAGAGCGCGTTGACCAGATTGTCCTGAATCTCTTCGGGTACCATCGAAGCCGGCATTTCGCAGTCTTCTACGGTTAAAGTCAGATTTTTTTCTACGAACCCATATTCTCCGGTGAACGTTGTGCGCCATTCGTCTACCACTTCTTTCAGGGCTTCAACGTTTTCCTTCGGCAGGCACAGCACCACCTCGGCGTCGCGGGGGATGGCGTTGCGCATGTTTCCGCCCTTCCAGGAAGCGAGGCAGGCTTCAAAGTTGGCGATGGCGTCCTGCACGAGGCGTGCCATGAGTTTGTTGGCATTGGCACGTCCTTCGTTGATTTCCAGTCCGGAGTGACCGCCCAGCAAATTGCTGATGCTGATTTTGACGGCGGCATCACCGCTTTCGGTGGCAATGTCCTGGTATTGCAGGGTGGCAGTCAGGTTGACACCACCGGCCGAGCCGATAATCATTTCGCCTTCGGTTTCGTTGTCAAGATTGAGCAGGATGTCGCCTTTCAGCAGGTCGGTTGCCATGTTGTTGACGCCGCCCATGGTCGATTCCTCGTCGGCCGTGATAAACCCTTCGAGCGGACCGTGCTTGAGGCTGTCGTCTTCCATGATGGCCATGATGGTGGCCACGGCCATACCGTCGTCGGCGCCCAGAGTGGTGTTCCGGGCCTTTACCCAGTCGCCGTCAATATAGGTTTCGATGGGGTCGGTCTCAAAATTGTGGTTGGAGTCATTCGTTTTCTGCGGCACCATGTCCATGTGACCCTGCAGGGTGACCGTTTTGCAGTTTTCCATGCCGGGACTGGCGGCCTTGTACATCAGAATGTTGCCGGCTTCGTCCTTTAATGCCTTGATACCCTTTTTCTGAGCCCAGTCGAGGAGGAATTTCTGTATTTTTTCCAAGTGTCCGGACGGGCGGGGCACTTGTGTCAGCAGATAGAAGTTTTTCCAGATGGCTGCTGGCTGGAGATTTTTGATTTCACTCATAGTAGTAGGTTTTAACCGTTGGTTTTATGTTTACTTCGTGTTTGTTTTCTTACGCATTTTCGTCCTTTTCGCTGATGGCTCCCTGCTCTTCTTTCGGCCGGCGGACAGTGGTGTTGCAGGCAAGGTCGGCCCATCCCCAGGCACCGAGCAATACCACCTCGCAGGTTTGAATCGTATGTACGACGAGGGCGAAGAGCACGGCTTGGGCTTCCGCCACGCCGTAGATGACGAGCATCGTCTTGACGGCGAAATGCCACGGTCCGGCTCCGTTGGGCGTCGGCACAAGTACGGCAAAGGAGCCGATGCAGAAAATAAGGAATGCCGGAGCGAGTCCGATGCCGGCTGTAAAGTCGAAACAGAAGAAAGCCAGGTAGAAATGCAGGAAGTAGCAAATCCAAATGGCGAAAGAATAGAATAGATAGAGGGGCAGGTTCTTTACGCGCCGCAGGGAAAGCATGCCGCTGAGCAGATTGTTCATGGCGTCTTTTCCTTTCCTGAAGACGGCAAACCGGTATATGAGCAGGATGCCCAGCGCGAGTACGGCCAACAGGCAGATGAAGGTGACGAGATAGCCGGTACTCGTGAATTGCGCCAGAATCTGCCCTACGTCAGTTCCCGTGGTCTGCAGGAAGCGGACCAGCGTAGGGACCTGGCTGATGACGGCCAGCGCCGCCAGCAGCAGCATGACGATGGAGTCGACCATCCGCTCTGTCACAACTGTTCCCAGTGCTTTCGAGAAAGAAGTGCCTTCGTAACTTTTCAGTGTGCCGCAGCGTGTAACTTCGCCTATACGCGGCACAACCAGGCTTGAGGCATAGGAGAGAAACACGGCGTTGATGCAGGTGCGGTTACGTGGATATTCTTCGAGCGGTACCAGCAACATGCGCCACCGCCACCCCCGCAGCATGCCCGGCAATACGCCGAAAGCCAGCGAAAGCAACATCCACCCCCAGTTCATGTCGTAGAGAAGGCAACGTGTGAATTCCACCCAGTCGGTGTCGCGGTACATCCACCAGAGAATGCCGATGCCGAGGAGGAAGGGCATGCTGATTTTCAGTATATTTTTCAGAAGGGCAGTCAAATCGGAGTTATATCAATTGTTTTTTTATTATTTTTGCATTTGGCGTAGCCGCGGGCGCTTCCGGCGCCTGGCTTTTCGTAGCAAAAATATAAAAAATATAGTATATGAAGTCTGTACGACCTAAAAAATTTCTTGGTCAGCATTTTCTGAAAGACTTGGCAACGGCACGTGCCATTGCCGATACGGTGGACGCCTGTCCCGGGCTGCCGGTGCTCGAAGTCGGACCGGGAATGGGGGTACTCACGCAGTATCTCCTGCCCAAGGAGCGTGAGGTGAAGGTGGTGGAAATCGATTTCGAAAGTGTGGAGTATCTCTGCAAGAACTTTCCGGCCCTGGAAGAAAACATCATCGAGGACGATTTCCTGAAAATGCATCTGGAGCATACGTTCGGCGGACGTCCGTTTGTGCTGACCGGAAATTATCCGTACAACATCAGCAGCCAGATTTTCTTCAAAATGCTGGACTACCGCCATCTGATACCCTGCTGCACCGGTATGATTCAGAAAGAGGTGGCGGAGCGCCTGGCCGCGAAGCCGGGCTGTAAGGCCTACGGCATATTGAGTGTCCTGGTGCAGTTGTGGTATGACGTGGAATACCTCTTTACGGTGGAGCCCGGTGTGTTCAATCCGCCGCCCAAGGTGAAGAGTGCCGTCATCCGCATGACGCGTAACGCCCAGACTGACTGCGGCTGCGACGAGCGGCTGCTGCGCAGGGTGGTGAAGACCGCCTTCAATCAGCGGCGCAAGATGATGCGGGGTTCGCTCAAGCCGCTGTTTGCCCAGCTGGATGCCGAGCGGGGAGTAACTGCCGACCACGCGGAATTCCTTTCGCAGCCGTTGCTGACGCGTCGGCCGGAACAGCTGGAAGTACATGAGTTTGTGGAACTGACCAATGCCGTGGCTGCGGAAATGGCCCGTTAAGCAATATCCTTGAATCCTTAACTAAAAAACAATACTATGATTTCCTTTACCCTTTGCCTTGTGGCTTTGATTGCCGGTTATTTCCTTTATGGCCGGTTGATTGAGAGAATATTCGGCCCCGACGACCGCCCCACGCCTGTGCAACTGCATCAGGACGGGGTGGATTACATTCTGTTGCCCAAATGGAAAATTTTCATGATTCAGTTTTTGAATATTGCCGGCTTGGGGCCTATTTTCGGAGCTATCATGGGAGCGAAATTCGGCGAAAGCAGTTTCCTGTGGATTGTGTTGGGGAGCATCTTCGCCGGCGCCACGCATGACTATCTTTCGGCCATGCTGTCCTTGCGCCATGACGGAGAGAGTCTGCCCGAACTGGTGGGGCGCTATCTGGGTATGACCACCAAGCAGGTGATGCGTGCTTTCAGTTTTGTGCTGCTGGTGCTGGTGGGGGCTGTTTTTGTGGCCGGACCGGCGGGACTGCTGGCGCGGCTGACGCCCGATGTGTTCGACGTGCAATTCTGGATTATCGCCATTTTCTGTTATTACTGTCTGGCTGCCGTGCTGCCCATCGACAAGCTCATCGGGCGCATTTATCCGCTCTTTGCGGCGGCGCTGCTCTTCATGAGCATAGGCATTCTGGTCATGTTCTATGTCAGCAATCCCGAGTTGCCCGAATTGTGGGACGGTTTGCAGAACATGCATCCGCAGGCCGATTCCTTGCCGATATTCCCTATTCTTTTCATCAGTGTGGCTTGTGGGGCCATCTCAGGCTTTCATGCTACGCAGAGTCCCATGATGTGCCGCTGCATGCGTTCGGAGCGTGACGGCCGGCCCATTTTCTACGGGGCCATGATTGCCGAAGGCGTAGTTGCCCTGATATGGGCCGCTGCGGCTACCTATTATTTCCATTACCGGGAGGGAGGCATTATGGTGGCGGACGCTTCGGTCATCGTGTTCGACATTACCAACGACTGGCTGGGTACCATAGGCGGCGCGCTGGCCATTCTCGGTGTGGTGGCTGCGCCGATTACGACTGGCGACACGGCTTTGCGTTCGGCACGCTTGATTGTTGCGGATATCTTTCACGTCAGACAGGACAAGCTCGGCAAGCGGTTGGGCATCAGCTCGGGCATTTTCCTGCTCACGCTGCTGCTGTTGCTTTACAACCTCTCCGATGCCGATGGCTTCAACGTCGTGTGGCGTTACTTCTCCTGGGCCAACCAGGCCCTGTCGGTATTCACGCTTTGGGCTATAACCGTTTATCTTGTGCGCGAGCGGAAGTGTTTCTGGGTGACTTTCGTTCCGGCGCTTTTCATGACGGCTGTGTGCAGCACCTATCTGTGCATAGCCCGGGAGTGCCTGGCGCTGCCTTCCGCCCTGTCCTATGGCATCGGCATGGGTGCGGTTGTGCTTTCGCTGGTGTGGTTTGTGGGATGGAAACGCAAGGAAGAAGAGCGTCTCCGCTAAAGAAAAACGATTGTGGAAAACTTTTGTGGAAAACTTCTTTGTTTTCTGAGGAAATTCCTCGGACAATCTCTTACCTGAGAAGTATAATAAATTGAAATACATCGGGCTGCCTGTCTTCATTGCTTGGCAGCCCGATGTATTTATAGGGTGTGGAAAACTCCGGAATTATTGTGGAAAATTGTGGAATACTGTGTGGAAAACTTCATTCCTGCGGTCTGTGATTTATATCCGCTATGGTTTTTCCGCGACGGCGGTCAGATAACGCCGAAGTGTTCCAGCGCCAGGGCAATGCCGTCGTTTTCGGCATTTTCCGTGACATAATCGGCCGCGGCCTTCACGGTTTCGGAGGCGTTGCCCATGGCAATGCCGATGGCTGCGTATTGCAGCATGGCGATGTCGTTGCCACCGTCGCCGAAGGCCATGGTTTCCGAGGGACTGATGCCGAAATGCCGCTGTATGTGTTCCATGCCGAGGCGCTTGGTGTTGTCTTTACGGGTGATGTCGACGAAGGCGGGATGCCATCGGCCGAATTCGCTGCCGGGCATGAGCGGGGCGATATGTTCCTGGGCTTCGGGTGAAAAGAACGGAGTGATTTGATAGATTTCTCCGCGTGTGGCCTCTTCGAAACTGCTTTCGGAAATTTCATTGACCCGTAGAAATTCAAAAAAGATGTGGCGTACTTCGTCGTTGGGCTGACAGACTTTGATGTCCTTCTCGCCGACAAAAATGCTGCAATAGCCGTTTTGTCGGCATAAGTTGGCGAGGGTATGCACGTCGGCGGCCGGAACGGGACTCTTGTAGATGACTTCATCGCCTACGTAGCAGTAGGCGCCGTTCATGGTGATGTAGCCGTCGATGAGCCGGCGCTCCTGCAGTGCACCGATATTGTTCATGATTTGAGTGGGGCGTCCGGTCGAGATGAAGATTTTCGTACCGTTGGCTTTGGCGCGTTCCAGTGCCGCGATGGCAGAATTGGGAATGGCCAGGGTTTGCAGACTGACGAGTGTGCCGTCAATGTCGAAAAAGAGTGCTTTCGTCATGGTTGCGATGTTTTTGGGTGTGCAAATTTACTCAAAAACCGCCGATTGTTCCCTTCGCTTCGGGCAGAAAGTGTGCGGAAGGCACGACCGGGCCGGCCGGCATGTGGCGATAGCAGGCCTGCCAGTGGCGTCCCCCCGGCCGGTTCACGTCGGGCTGTTTCCGGCTGGGAAACGGCGGGGCGGGGGCTGTTTTTGGGTGGCAAGGGATGTGTAAAAACACTTAGTACTTCTGTTTTTTCTCTCAGTACTTTAGAAAAAACACTCAGTACTTTAGATTTTTCTGTCAGTACTTTTGTTTCGGGAGAGGATTTCCGTCATTTTTCCTTTGGGGGAAACGTGCGGGATGCGGGCGCGGTCGGTGCTTTTTCCGGAGGCAGCGGACGGGCATTGCCGGGAATGGAAAAACGCGCTGTACCGGTGTGGCCGGTACAGCGCGTGAAAGGAAACAGGGAGCGTTGGTGCCCCGTTGATTATTTGTAGCGAATCCATTTGAGCATTTCCTTGACGGACGGCTTCTTGCCGTACATGAGGATGCCGACGCGATAGATTTTTCCGCTGAACCAGACGAAGAAGAAGGCGGTGCCGTAGAGCAGGCCGATGGACAGCAGTTCCTGCCACAGGGGCACGTTGAAGGGGACGCGCACCATCATGACGATGGGGGAGGTCAGCGGGAAAATCGAAGACCAGAAGGCCAGCGGTCCGTTGGTGTTCTCTATGCTGTACATGGCGGCATAGAGGCCGAACACCATGAGCAGCACGACGGGCATGACGAACTGGTTGGTGTCCTCCTGCTCGTTGATGCTGGCGCCCACGGCAGCGAAGAACGAGGCATAGAGCAGGTAGCCGCCGATGAAGTAGAGCACAAAGAGTATACCCATTTCGAGGAAGGGCAGGTTGGTCATGGCGTTGAAGAGTTCCTGCGTTTCGCTGGAGGCGGGCATGGGGGTGGAGCCGGCCATGAGGGCGGCAGTGGTGTCGGGGGCTGGCTGTGTTTCCAGGCCGAAGACGGCGCCGCCGACGGTGATGATAATGGCCAGCAGGATGCCCCAAATCGTCATCTGGACGAATCCTACGAGGGCACAGCCCACGATTTTTCCCATCATCAGCTGGAAGGGGCGGACGCTGGAAATCATCAGTTCCACAATGCGGTTGGTCTTTTCCTCAATGACGCTCTGCATCACCATGCCGCCATAGGAGAGCACGAACATGTAGACAATGAAGGTGGTGAGCATGCCGGCAATGGAGGCTATCATCGTGTTCGACGAGGTTGACTCGCCCTCGGCGTTGCGCTTGTAGGTGCTGATGCTGACTTCGTTTTGCACGTCGTCAATAATCTTTTCGAGTCCCGGCACATTGTAGTTGGCCAGCTTGTCCTGCCGCACGCGGTCGTTGAGGTTCTTTTCTACAATGGTCAGCAGGTCGACCGGCACTTCGTCGCGTGAGTAGATGCAAACGTCGCCGGGATGCTCGTGGAGGAGCGACTTGATGACGATGACGGCCTTGATGCCGGAGTCTTCTGCATAGAACTTGTCCTCGTTGTCGGTGGCCGCCTCGAAGTTATAATTGGGCGAGTCTTCAAAGCAGTTGGCATAATGCCCGGTGCGGTCGACAACCATGACCGTTTGCTGCTCATCGGACTTGATGGTGCTCAGCCAGAGCGGCACGAAAATCAGGGCGGCAAAGATGAAGGGCAGCAGAATGGTGATGAGCAGGAAGGATTTCTTGCGTATGCGCGTCATGAATTCGCGCTGTATGATGATGAGTATCTTGTTCATGATGGCGTGTTTTCTACGGTTTTGATAAAGATGTCATGCATGGAGGGCATGAGCTCGTTGAAGGAACGGATTTCCACCATGCCGGCCACGGCCTGCACCAGTTCGGAGTTGCTGATGCTGTCGTGCTTGTGGAGCTTGTAGCGGGTCAGTCCGCCGACTTCGCTCTGCTCCATGAGGTCGAACACGCCGATTTGCGGCAGCAGCTGTCCGGCTGTGGCATATACTTCGTAAAGCCCTGTGCGGAAACGTTGCTTCACTTCCTGCACGTTGCCGCTCAGCACCACCTGCGAGTGGTTGATGAGGGCTATGTTGTCGCAGATTTCCTCCACGGAGTTCATGTTGTGGGTGGAGAAGAGAATGGTGTGCCCCTTGTCGCGCAAGGCGAGAATCTCGCGCTTGAGCATTTCGGCGTTTACGGGGTCGAAACCGGAGAAGGGTTCGTCGAAAATCAGCAGTTCGGGTTCATGCAGCACGGTGATGACAAACTGCACCTTCTGCTGCATACCTTTGGAAAGTTCTTCCAGTTTCTTGTTCCACCAGGGCATGATGTCGAACTTGAGGAACCACTCCTTCAGCCGTTCGCGGGCCGTGGCCTCGTCCATGCCTTTGAGCCGGGCCAGATAGATGGCCTGTTCGCCTACCTTCATCTTCTTGTAAAGGCCGCGCTCTTCGGGCAGATAGCCGATGTGGGACACGTCTTCGGCCGTGAAGGGGTGGCCGTTGAAGCAGACGGTGCCGCTGTCGGGCGCCGTGATGCGGTTGATGATGCGGATGAGCGTGGTTTTGCCGGCACCGTTGGGACCGAGCAGTCCGAACACTTTTCCACGCGGCACTTCTATGCTGACATCGTTGAGGGCGGTGTGCTGCGCATAGCGCTTGACGATGTGTGAGGCCGAAAGGAAAATGTCGTTGTCGCGGACGTTGGTTTCTGCACTTGTATTTTCCATGTTTGCGGTTGTTAAAAAAATGAATCCGCGTTCCGCCGGAGCAGCAACGGATTTGCCGGGGCGGACGTGGAGGGCGGATAGCGTTTTCCTCATAGCTTGGACAGCAGCAGGCGTGTGTTGCTCTCCATGCGCGGAGAGGATGGCTTCCGAAGAACAAAAATACGGATTTCCTGTCTATATTTGTGCATAATGCCTCTTTTTTGTCGTATTTTTCCGCAAAATGATGGTGGAAGGAGGTGGGGAAGAGTATAAAAAAGATGCCGGACCTTTCCCCGCCCGGCATCTGTGCTGTTCTTGTTCCGTTTATCTTATGGTTTTCTTTCCTGAGCGTTCGATATACACCCCTTTATCGGGCTGTTTGACACGGCGGCCGCTCAGGTCGTAGTATTCGGTGGGCGATGTTGTGCTTTCCGGACTGTCAATGCCGACTACCGTGTGATCGGTCTTTTTGAGCACCCACACAGAAGCTCCCCAGTCGTAAGGTTGTGTCAGGACATAGCTCCAGGCGCTGGGATTGGTGTACCAACTGAACTGCAGACTGTTGTCAAGGATGCCAATGGCAGAATTACCCTGGTCGGTCGTGATTTCCTGCAATGTCCAGTTGTAGGGCTGTCCCAGTTGCAGTGTTTGTGCGGCGGCATCGTTGCCGATGTATGCGGCCGTTTGTGTACGTTTGTTATAGATACCGACCGTCCCGTTCTTGTTCTTCTTGAAATACCAGAGATAGGCATCGTTGTCCTGATAGTTGCCCACTTCAACGGTGTTGCCGTTTTCGTTTGCCTTGGCATAATATTGTGTGAAATAAGCGTTGCCGATGGTGTAGTAGTGGCTTTCGTCAATCTGGTCGGCAAAGGAACTGCGCGGCATGTCAAGAAATTGCTGGTAGATGTCGGCGTAGGTTTGATAAAGCGCCCGGTCTACATGGCTTTCGAGGTCCGCCTTTGCGGGGACTACCAGGTTGCTGCGCAGGAAATCGGCGGCTTCTTGTGTGGGTTGGCCTACTTCCCCGAAATGTCCGGCTTCCAGGATGCGCTCGCATTTGTCTACGAGCTTTTCGAGGAAGAGGTGGAAATCGGTAACTTCGACGATGTACCAGGTTCCCGGGTAGGACACCGTGGCATTGTCGTATGCCTTCACCTGTCCCGACATGGTGGCGAAGAAGCGGCGTACGTCTTTTCCTTGGTATCCTTCAACGGACGAAATCATGACGGCTCCCGGCACGTGGTCATAATCCTTGTTGGCCAGCAACGGGCGGTCGATGCGTATGGGTGTGCCTTCTTTTTCCGCCAGGGTGAGCGGAGCGTCATAGCTCTCCATCTGCACATACAGGCCTGAGGTGAGCTGCCGGATTCGGTATCCCTCTCCTCCGGCCAACGGCTCGAAGGTCCATATTTCCTCGGGCTCCAATTGCGGGGTGTAGTGGATATTGAGCCGGCCGTTCTTGACATAAAGGCTGGAGCCTTCGTAATGATTGCGGTAGTAGGTCGAGGCGGAAAGAATCTGATACATTTTTCCACTTTGCGGTTGCACGGGCGCTGCCTGCTTGAATGCGGTGATGCTTTCGTGGCAGGCGTTGGCAAGTTCCTCGTTTTCGGGGTCGGCTTCCAGAGCGTTGACAGCGGAGGCCAGTTGGTCCGTTACTTCCTGCGGACTGTGGCCTACGGCGTCCGGCTGTGCTTTTTCCATCAGTCGGCGGGCTTCAGTGAGCAAGCTTTCTGCTTCCGACTGTTCGGCGGGGACGAAAATATGCGGCGCATAGCGGATGTTCTTGGCTGCCAGCACTTCATCGTGATGCTGTATGCGGATATAGAATTTTCCGTAGTTCTTTTTCGAAACGGGGAGCCATGCTGTTTCGCTCAGGGCGAGCAGACGGGGGAATAGTTGGTATTCTGCGGCTTCGTTGTCAACGCAGCTTTCGGTCCACAGGTTGCCCTGCGTGCCGAAACAAAGGTGTTTTTGGTCGGCTGGCAAGGATTCCAGCGGGTCGAAATTGTAAATCATGTCGACGGTGCTGACAGTATAATCGCCATAACCGCCCATGTAGGGGGCATCGGTCTCCATTTTTTCAGGTCGTTCGGGCATCATGTCGAGATAGTAGCGCGGGCAGGGGGTGTAGATGCTTCTGAATCCGCGTTTGGCAGCTTCGGCAGGCGTGCTGGTCCAGGGCATGATGACGAGTTCGGTTTGGTATTCTGCTTTCCAGTGGTCTTGCAGTTCGTTCCATGCCACGACCTTCTTTCCATATTTTTCATAGAGATAAGTGCCCAGCGTTTCCACCAGCCAGGGTTGCAACTCGTGCACACCGGCCAGACCCTCCTCCCGGATGCGGCGGGCGCAGTCGGGATTGTTCTGCCATACGGTCGTAGGGCATTCATCGCCGCCCAGATGAATGTATTCGTAGGGGAAAATCTGTGCCATGTGGTCGAGTACGCATTTCAGAAAATCAATAACCTGGTCGCTGCCCACGTTCAGTACATCGGTGGATACGCCTTTGGCCACGCGCACTTCGTATGTGCGGCTGGGGTCGCAACTGAATTCCGGATATGCGGCGATGGCTGCTACCATGTGGCCGGGCATGTCGATTTCGGGCATGATGTTGACGTTTCGCTCCGATGCGTAAGCCACTACTTCACGCAGGTCGTCGAGGGTATAGTAGCATCCGCGTCCGTATTCTGTATCGTCGTAGAACTCGATGCCGTTGGTGGGGTCGTTGAGTGTGAGCGAGCGTTTGCGGATTGCTCCCACGGTAGTGAGTTTCGGGTATTCTGGAATCTCCACGCGCCATCCCTGGTCGTCGGTCAGGTGCCAGTGAAAGGCGTTGAGCTTGTACATCGCGGCCACATCGATAAGCTTCTTGATTTCCTCTTTGTCGAAGAAATGCCGGGACACGTCGAGCATGAAGCCGCGATGGCTGAGGTGAGGTTCGTCCTCAATAGCCACGAGGGGAACTTCCCAGTTGTCGGTGCTACGGGAAGGCCCGCCGTAAATACTCGTGGGGAGCATTTGGCGGAGCGTTTGCAGAGCATAGAAGAAACCGGCGTATTGTGAAGCCGTGATGGTAATGCCCTCAGTGCTGATGTGCAGGCGATAGGCTTCCTTTCCCAGTTGTTCGTCCTTTTCCAGCCGGATGCAGTTTGACGCTGGTGCTACAGCTGATTCGCTGAGCGTGAGCTTGATTCCGGAAGCTGCTTCCAAATCATGGGCAAACCGGCTGGCAAGTTGGCGAGTGCTTTCGTCCGGATAGGTTATGGCTGACAGTAATGACAACTTCAGCTGTCCGTCGTTGCGGGTGAGTGAGGCGGGGTAGGGAATCAGGGGTAACTGACTGAGATCGGCCTCGAATTCTTCTTCACTGACGAAGGTAAACGGCTGATTGGCATCGGAACGGTCGTTCCAGAGCCCTAATTGAACTCCTGCTCCGGCACCGCCCCATTGGTTCATGAAGAGTCCTGTGTCCGACTGCGGCGAGAGAAGCCAACCTTCGCTGTAGTTGGGATGGGTGGAAGTGTTCAGAAGGAACATGGTATTACCGGCAGGAGAGGGAGAGGCATAGAAGAAGCCTTCCTTACGGACGTTGTCCACATAAAGCCGTTGGCCTAACTGGTTGGTCAAGGTGAGTCCGGTTTCAGTGGAGCCTTCGAGTTTCCAAAGTTGGGAGGCGCGTCTCAGGCAGGGTGCCGTGATTACTTTTTCTCCATCTCCGTTGGCTGTCAGTACGTTCTGGCCGTTCATGAATTGGAGAAAATACCAGTGGACTTCGCTGTCGTTGCTGATGGCCGGCAGAGTGTTGGCTGCCAGTTGGACGACGTAGAGTAGCGCGGTGCAGAGGAATAGCAGAGTTTTCTTCATAAAAACGAAAATAGGTTTAAGGGTTTTGGAAAAGATAGGTGATATGTCCGTCATGTGTGGCGGTATGAGGTGAAAAAAGAGAGGAGGCACATTGGAGCGGTCCTCTTTTCCCGGAGGGGGGAAAATAACGTTTGTTGCGGCAACAGTTGCGGTTCTGCATCGGCTGCGGGCTGGAACTCCTTCCGGAATTCTCCGGTGCCGGCCGACAGAAGCGCCGGCCGGCTTACCGGGAAACAGGAGAAAGGCGTCAAGGTTCGCTTTCTCCTTCAATGAAATCTTCGAGAAAGAAATTTTCTCCGTCGAAAGTACCGTAGGTGAATTGTGAAATCCAGTCGCCGAGAATGACCATACGGGTGTGATGGGCTATCATGAGGTCCAGTTCGATGTGGCGGTGGCCGAAAATGAAATAGTTGATTTCCGGGTGGGTTGCCAGGTATTTCTTGCTGAAAATCACGAGTTCTTCCTTGTCTTCTCCCATATAGGGAGGTTCTTTCCCGTCAATTCTTTTTAACCGGCTATGCTTGGCCCATTCCAATCCGAACTCTATGCCCCAGCGGGGATGAAGGGAAGAAAAAAGGCGCTGGCAAATTCCGCTGTGAAAGATGCTGCGGAGAATTTTGTATTTCCTGTCATTCGAGCCGAGTCCGTCGCCGTGAGCCAGGTAGAATATTTTTCCATATAGCTCTACCACAGTGCTGTCTTTGTGCAGCACCACACCGCATTCTTCTTCCAGATAGTTGTCCATCCATAAGTCGTGGTTGCCTGTGAAATAGTGCACTTCTACGCCCAGGTCGGTCAGTTCGCTGATTTTTCCCAGGAAGCGGGTATAGCCTTTGGGTACGGTGTTTTTGTATTCGTACCAGAAATCAAAAATGTCGCCCAGCAGATAAACGGCAGCAGCCTTGTGCTTGATGCTGTCGAGAAAGTTGACGAGGCGTCGTTCCTGCATTCGTCCGTGGGCTATGGCCCGGCTGCCCAGATGGGCGTCTGAAAGGAAATAGATATTCTTCATGTTCGGTTGGTGATGTGACAGGATACCAGTGGCGGGTTTTTCCGGCGTCAGTGGATGGAACGTTCGGTTTGCCGCGGCGGTTGGTTCTTCGGCGGCAGTTCTTGAGCCTATTTACATGAAGCCCAGTTCAAGTTTCGCTTCCTCGCTCATCATGTCCTTGTCCCATTCAGGTTCAAAGACCAAGTTGACTTTGGCTTCACTGATTCCGTCGATGCCGTTGAGCTTGAGGCGGACATCTTCCACGATGAAATCGGCCGCGGGACAGTTGGGTGCGGTGAGGGTCATGTCGACGTCGAGGGTCATGTCGTCGTGTAACTCAATGCGGTAGATGAGCCCGAGGTTGTAGATGTCTACCGGAATTTCCGGGTCGTATATGGTTTTAAGCACTTCGATGATGCGCTCTTCTGTTTTGAGTTTTTCTTCTGCAGTCATAATAGATTGATAATTATTTGTGTGGAGATGGCAATGCGATCGTGCCGGAATTCAGATCCGGCCCTCATCGGCATAGCTGTAAAACTGGTTTCCGCCAATGATGACGTGGTCGATGAGGCGGATTTGCATGGTTTCTGCGGCCTGTTTCAGACTTTGGGTCAGCCGGTCGTCGTCTCTGCTGGGTTGCAAGTTACCCGAGGGATGATTGTGGCAGAGGGCAATGCTCGTGGCACGTGCCAGCAAGGCTTCGCGCAGCACAAGCCGGATGTCTACGGTAGTTCCGGTAATGCCGCCGCGTCCGATGAGCCTTGAGCCAATGATGTGAAGGCGGTTGTTGAGGAGCAGGACGTGCCCTTCTTCGTGTGGAAGGTCCTGCAACTGCGGTCCGAAGTATTGGAAGATGTCGTTTGACGACTGTATGCGTGTTTTGGCCAATGGCAGTTCGGCGGCCCGTCGGCGGCCCAGTTCGCAGGCGGCCAGCAGACTGACAGCCTTGGCCATCCCGATGCCCTTGTAGCGGCAGAGTTCGTTCAAATCTTTTTTGCCCAATTCGTCCAGACTGTTGCGGCAGTCGATGAGGATGCGCTGCATGAGCGAAACTGCTGTTTCTTCTGGCGAGCCGGAACCTATCAGTATGGCCAGTAATTCGGCATTGGTCAGTGCGGCAGCTCCGTTGGCACATAATTTTTCGCGCGGGCGGTCTGCTTCGGCCCATTCATTGATGTTGGGCTTGTTCCGGGTATCGGTCTCTCCTTTCGAAGGCGCGGAGGGACGGGACAATCGTGTCGGCTGATGATTGCAGCGCTCCGTGCTGTCGGATTGCTTTTTCTTGTTCATAGGCAGGACCGTCGGGGCATGAGGAGCGAGGATACTTATTTGTAGAAATTATGGCGGAAGGCTTCAAACTCGCCGCGTCCCAGGATGCAGCGCAGCCAGAAGGCGCGCAGGAAGCCTGTCCCGTAGCCCGTGAGTTGGACGAAAGAGGCCAGAATGGCCCGTCCGCCCACCTCCACGCTTCTCTCTGCCCGGGTGGCGTCGATGAAGATAATCAGCGCGAACAGGAGCAGCGGTAAGAGCAGAACCCAAGCATGCGGGCAGCCCAACAAGGCAGCCAGCACGGCCAGCACCACGAGCAGGATACACCCTACGGTAAAAAGTGCCGGCAACAGGTGCACGAGTTTCAGTGTGCCCGGGTGGCGCTTGGTGAGGTGGATGCGTGCAATGCCCGAATTGTGGACTTGCCGGAAGAATTTCCGAAGGTCCGTGCGTCGTTTGTGCCAGACCCAGGCGTCGGGGAAGAGCCGGCAGGCATAGCCTCCTTTGAAAATGCGGGTGGAGAAATCGATGTCCTCGCCGAACCGCATGTTTGAAAAGCCGTTGAGGGCCCGATACACCTCAGTGCGTACGCCCATATTGAAAGAGCGCGGGTAGAACTTGTCCATCTTTTTCTTTCCTCCGCGGATGCCGCCGGTGGTGAAGAAGGACGTCATGGCGTAGTTGATGGCCTTTTGTGTGGGAGTAAACGAAGAGTGGGCGCGGTCGGGACCACCGAAGGCATCGCAAGGCTGCCGTAGCAACTCGTCGTCGACGGCCTGCAGATAACCTTCCGGCAGAACGACGTCGGAGTCGAGGATAATGACATATTCACCCTTGGCCCGTTCCACGCCGTAGTTGCGCGACTGGCTCGGACCGGAATTGGGCTTTGCGTAGTAGTGTACGTCAAGCCGGCCGTCATAGCGGCGTACAACCTCCGCGCAGGGGACACTGGAGCCGTCCTCCACAATAATGACCTCAAAGTCTTTGAGGGTCTGTGTGCAGAGGCTCGACAGCAGTTCGTCCACTTCGTCTGGGCGGTTGAATACCGGAACAATCACTGAGTATTTCATATTTGCAAAGTTAGTGCAACTCCGCATAAGTCCCAAGAAAAACAGGTTTTTTTCGTATCACCGCCCTGTCGCCTGGCGGCGGTTGTTCAGCCTGTTCCTCAAATTGGGGCAAAATGCCGGCATTCCCTAAAAAAAAGCCGGCCGGCAGGCTCCTTTCCGAAAAACTCTGTACATTTGCATATGACGGAAATTTATAGAGACTATGCTGAAATTAGGGGAATATATCACAAAGATTGAAATCAACAGTCTTTGGAGTGGACATAAGCATATTGTGTGGGAACTGAATCCCGATGTGAATGTGCTGAGTGGCCGGAACGGCGAGGGGAAAAGTACCATTATCAACCGTTTGGTGCAGCATCTCCGGACGGCTCCTACCAGTGGAGAAATCCTTACGGAGAGCCGGTTGGGCGTGAAGATAGATTTCTTTCCGTCCGATGCCACCGGTATCCGTTATGACATTATCCGCAGTTTCGACCGTCACATGCTGACCGGCGACCAGTTGTTGCAGGTGCACGACGGTGCCGTGAGTACGGAACTCGACTGGCAGCTCTACCTGGTGCAGCGGCGTTATCTGAATTACCAGGTGGATGTTGGCAACCGGATGATTCAGCTGCTGACGGGAGGTGACCCCGAAGCTCGTGAGAAGGCGGCCGGGGTGGCTCAACTCAAGACGCGTTTCCAGGACCTGGTGGACGAGCTTTTCAGCGAAACCGGCAAGCGGATTGACCGGAACAGCAACGAACTGGCTTTCCTGCAATACGACGAGCGGTTGTCGCCATACATCCTTTCCAGCGGAGAAAAGCAGATGCTGCTCATTATGCTTACGGTGCTGACGGAGGACCGCCAGCCTTACGTGGTCTTCATGGACGAGCCTGAGGTCAGTCTGCACTTCGAATGGCAGAAGCGGCTGATTGACATCGTTCGCGAGTTGAACCCTAATGCCCAGCTGGTGCTGACCACGCATTCGCCGGCGGTTATCATTGACGGATGGCAGGATGCGGTGACCGAGGTGAGTGAGATTTCCTTTTAGTGCTCCTGGGGAGCAGGCGGTTGTTTCTTGCCCGACTTCCCGAAAAAATATAGAGGAATGGCACGACGTTTGTCCCAAAATCTGAATTCAGACTTCATTGAGGCGGCCAATCGTCTCAACGGGAAGAATGCGCGGCGGAAAATCGTGGCGTATGTGGAGAGTTTCGACGATGTCTTTTTCTGGAGCAATCTGTTGCGCCCGTTGGAGAACGAACGCTATTATTTCGAGGTAATGCTGCCCTCACGCAAGACGTTGAGCAAGGGCAAGAAAATCGCATTGGGCAATCATTTGGGGAAGTACATGATAGCCTGTGTCGATGCCGACTATGATTATCTCATGCAGGGCACCACCCCCACTTCGTATGAGGTCTGTTTTAATCCCTACGTGTTCCACACCATCGTCTATGCGATTGAGAATTATCAGTCGTATGGTCCGTCGTTGCAGAACGTGTGCGTCATGGCCACGCTCAACGACCGCCGGGTGTTCGACTTCGACCGTTTCCTGCGTGATTATTCCCAAACGGTGTGGCCGCTTTTTGTGTGGAACGTGTGGGCTTACCGTTACGGCCGCTACACGAATTTTTCAATGATTGATTTCTACCGTGTGGTGGGGCTTGAGCGATTGAATTTTTATCATCCGGAAGAAACGCTCAAGCAGTTGCGCCACCGGGTGAACAGCAAGATAGCCCGCCTGCAGAAGATGTTTCCGCAGGGCCGGCAGACGTACAAGCCGTTGATGGCTGAAATACAGCAGTTGGGCGTGTCGCCCGAAAATTGTTACCTTTTCATGCGTGGGCATGATTTGCACGATGGCGTAGTGGCTCCGATGCTTTGCGGTGTCTGCGAGATGTTGAGGCGGGAGCGCGAACGCGAAATACGCGACCTGGCCGAGCATGCGCAGCAGATGCAGAACGAACTGGCGGCTTACCAGCACGCCGTGGCCGGAGTGGAGGAAATGTTGCGCAAGCATACCGGATATACCGACGCTCCGCAATACCGGCAAGTGACGGAACGGGTGCGTGCCTTCCTGCAACATCTGGACGACCCGCCTGAACCGCAGGCTGAAGCGCCCGCTGCCGGATGATGTGGCCGGGCGTTCCGTTCTTCAGTCGGCGTCCTTCCTTGCCGTTTATCCTTTTCTGCATGAAGTCAGCCTGCCGGCATTTCGGGGTTTCCCTTCCGAAGGTGCCGGCAGGCTGATTGTGTGTATGAGTGCCGTTCCGGCTTCTACCGGAATGGCCTTTTCACGGGGTTACTTCATGAATACGACTTCCAGTGCGGGGTCGGGCATATCGGGGTCGAGCGGGAACATGGGGCGCTCAATGTGCTGATAGGGCAGCTGGGTCAGTTCCTGGTCCACGCCGCCGCGGGTCTGTGCCATCATCCAGTCCGCGCGCATTTCGTAAAGTTCCTCCGTGAGGTAGCCCAGTTTCACGACGATGATGTCGGCCTCGCGCGGGCGGAGTTGCAGGCGGTCGAAGTTGGCTTCATAATGGAACGGTGTGCGCACGTCGGTGACGATGACCTGCAGCGAGCCACAGCGGATGACCACCTGCGAGTTGTTCGGGTCGTCAAGGATAAATTCCACCGTACCCTCTATTTCCACCGGTCCGCAGTAGCGGTTGTCGACCATGGCACCGGCTTTCCCCTTCACCCGGTTGCCTACACCGGCCTTCTTGGCGGCCTTTACCAGTTCAGGGCCGGGGATGGAGGCATAGATGACGCGTTTGCCGCCGGGCTTTTTGAATTCCGGACGTTTCAGCAGTTTGTCGAGCGTCCAGGTCACGTCGCCAGCGCCGCCGGCAGTGGGGTTGTCGCCCATGTCGCTGATGAAATAAGGCTTCTTGTCGCTCTTGATGGCTTGTTCCAGCACTTCCTCCAGCGATGCGGTGGGGGCGACAAACTCAAATTCGTTGCGTACGCTCCAGAACTTTTCAGCCAGTTGGCGGGCGCCTTTCTCCACATTTTCCTTGTTGTCGCCCACCACCATGACAACGCCGTGGTTGCGCGGTTCGTCGGCCCAGGGGTAGGACATCCAGATGGAAGCATCGGTCACCCCTTCCATCTGCTCCACGGGCACGATGGCTTCATAGAGCGACTTGCCGGGTTCCACGCGGGTGGAGGTCTTTTCGCCCGGCAGCAGGATGGGCACTTTCACCCAGGCCTTGTAGGCAGGCTTGCCCAGTCCCTGTTCCAGCCGTTCCAGCAGGTTGTTGATGGCGCGGGCGCGGCTGACGTAACGGTCGGTGTGAGGTGCCATGCGGTAGGCTGTGATGAGGTCAACGTTTTCGGCGAGGCGTGGTGATACGCAGCCGTGCGGGTCCATGGAGGCGGAGATGAGAACATCCTTGCCGACCACCTCGCGAATCTTCAGGATGTAGTCGCCTTCGGGGTCTTCCAGTCCTTCCACGCTCATGGCGCCGTGAATGTCGAGGAAGATGCCGTCGAACGGCATGTTTTTGCGCAGCAGTTCGATGGAGCGGCTGACGAGGCTGTCATAGGCTTCGCGGGTGACGGTGCCGCCAGGGGTGGCCCATGCGTTCATCATGGGCACCCACTGTGCCCGTTGGCGCCAGGTGCTGTCCTCCTGAAAGAAGGGATAGGAACGGAGAATGTCCTCGCCGTAAAGAGGGCGGAACATGTCGAGCGTGGTGCGGGCCGGTGAGAAGGTGCTGCATTCCACACCGATGCCGATGATGCCGATTTTGGGCAAGGACTTCTTTTCTGTCTGGCAGCCGGCCAGCGCCAGCAGGCTGCAAAGGAGAAGCAACAGATTGAACTTTTTCATGATGGGGATAGGATTTTTTTTATAAATGAACCAAATATGTTTTTCCAGTATTTGTCGGGAGATAGGGAAGACACGGCCGGCCGGCCTTTCCGTCTGTCATGACGAGGGACGGTGGGACTGCGCCTTCTTCCTTAAGGCTTGTTTTTCCCGCAGTGTGGCTCTTTACCTATAGGGCACAACTGATGGTGAGCGCGTGTAATTGCAAACTTACATAAAAAACGGGAATTTTTCCGTAAGTTTGCATGAGGAATTTGAATGACAGGCAGCAAAGAAACGGCGGGTGCGGACGGAAGGCCCCGGGGCAGAGAATGCACCGTTGTGTGCTTGCTGCGGAACGAATGGTGCAGAGCTATGGTCGGACTGATGGACTGCAATAATTTTTTTGTCAGCTGTGAGCGGGTGTTCCAGCCCGAACTGGCGGACAAGGCCGTTGTCGTGTTGAGCAACAACGACGGTTGTGTCGTGGCACGGAGCAACGAGGCCAAGGCGCTGGGCATCAAGATGGGGGAGCCTTATTTCCGCATCCGGCAGCTGGTGGAAAGCGGCGAGGTGCTTGTCCGTTCGGGCAATCTGCGGCTCTATGGCGACATGTCGCGGAGGGTCATGTCGGTGGCGCAACGCTTTGTTCCACACATTGAGCAGTACAGCATCGATGAGTGCTTTCTCGACCTGGACGGGGTGCAGCAGCCGGTGGCGGTGTGCCGGGAACTGGTGAAGGTGGTGCGGCAATGGACGGGCATTCCCGTCAGCGTGGGCGTTGCTCCAACCAAGACGTTGGCCAAGGTGGCCAGCAAGTTTGCAAAGAAATATGCAGGCTATCACGGCTGTTGCCTGATTGATACGGACGAGAAGCGGGTGAAGGCGCTGAGGCTGACACCTGTCGGCGAGGTGTGGGGAGTGGGGCGGAGACATCTGCCCCTGCTCCTGGGACGGGGCGTGAAGACGGCCTACGACCTGACTTGCTGGAACGAGGACCACGTGCGGCATCTGCTGGCTTTGCCCGGCGTCAGAATGTGGAACGAACTGAGGGGAAAGCCCATGATTCCGCTGGAGCAGGCGGTGGCCAAACAGAGCATAACGGCCTCGCGCTCGTTTCGGAATGTGATTACGGATTATGAACTATTACGCTCGCTGATAGCCGACTTTGCTTCCATCTGTGCGGACAAGTTGCGGCGGGACGGAAGTGCCGCGCGGATGGTAACGGCGTATATCCGCACCGACCGGTTCCGGCCCGACCAGCCGCAATACGGCAATTCGGGCACGGTGACCCTGGATGTAGCGACAAGCGACCTGCGGGAAATCGTGGCTGCGGCGACCCGCGCCTTGCAGTCCGTTTATCGCGAGGGGTATGGTTACAAGAAGGCCGGTGTGTCGCTTTCCGGAATTACGCACGGCTGTGTGCAGGCACATCTTTTCGACACGGTGGACCGCGAGCGACAGCAGCGCCTTTTGGAGGCTGTGGACCGCGTGCGCGAGAAAAACGGAGTGCAGGCCCTGCGCGTCGCTTCGCAGGAGTCGTTCCGCACGGTGATGAACAGCGAACACCGTTCGCCGGATTATACAACTCGTTTGCAGGATGTTATCAAGGTAAAGTGAGGATTTTTCTACCGGTTTTGCGGGCCGTCAGGGCAAGGCGGACGGCTTGCAGACGGGACGGTAAAAACTGTCAGTACTTTAGAAAAAACAAAAGTACTGACAGTTTTTTCTATCCTTACTTTAGTTTTTTCTATCGGTAGTTTTGTAAAAACGGTCGCCGTCCGGCTTCCAACTGATGTCGGACGGCACGGTTTCCCAGCCTTTTCCGCCGTCGTGATGGTAGAGGCGACGGGAGCGGTGGCGGCCACAAAAAAAATCCACCCTGCACAGCTATGGCCAGTGGGTGCAGGGTGGAATATGATTGGGTCGGGAGTGACCTTTGATGATTTCAGAATAGCTTCGGCGCTCCGTATGCTGCTCAGAGGACGAAGGGCACGGAATAGAGATAGAGCACGGCTGCGGGGATAGCGAGCAGTGCGGAATCGAATCGGTCGAGCATACCGCCGTGGCCGGGCAGCAGGTTTCCGCTGTCCTTGATGCCCAGCTGGCGCTTGAAGAGACTTTCCACCAGGTCGCCCCAGGTGCCGAAAACGCAGACCACCAGGCCCAGACCGAGCCATCCGCCGAGCGAGAGGTAAATGTCGTGCTGGAAGAAATGGTGAAGCACCGTTGCGGCGATGAGGCAGAAGATGCCGCCGCCGATGCTGCCTATCCATGACTTGTTCGGTGAGATGCGCTCAAACAGTTTGGCCGGGAACTTCTTGTGCAGCAGACTGCCTACGCAGTAGGCGCCGGTGTCGCTGGTCCACAGGAAAATGAAGATGGACAGCGGCAATATCCATTTGTACTGCATCTCTCCGCTCATGGCGTCATAGTGGAAAGCCAGCGCGTGGAGCAGGGAGAAGGGCAGGGCTACATAGAGCTGCGAGGCGAAGGCATAGGCCCAACTCTTTAGCGGGTCCTTGTGCTGCAGATAGAGTTCGGCAATGGGGAGGACGAGCAGGGTGACGAGATAGGGCGCGAAAACGGCGGCGTCGGAATAGTTCTTGCCGAAACCGGAAAAGAAATAGAAAAAGGCCAGGAAGAGGTAGACGCCTCCCGTCGTGTTGATAAGGCGGTTGACCGCAGCACCGGCATGACGGTTGACATTGGTGGAAAATTCCCAGATGGTAAGGCCTGTAATCAGGGCAAACAGCAGGGTGAAGGAGAGCGGGTGGAACACCATGCTCCCTACCAGTACGACTACGAAAAGTGTACCTGTAACGGCTCTTAATACCAGATTGTTCATTTCTTTTCTTCTTGGTCGGGTTGATATTCCGGAGCAGACGGTTGCTTGCATTCGGCAGGCAGGTCCGGCATGTCACCGGGCAGGGCGTCGGCAGGACGTTCCGCCTCGTCTTCCGACGGGATGGGAGGAAGCGCTTCCTTTTGCTGCGCTTCGTTTCCTGCCTCTCCAGTCTGGGATTCCGCTGCGTTTTGCTCCGCATTTTCCAGGCTCTTGCGCTCTTCTTCCATGAGTTCGTCGGCGCGGCTCTTCCACGGGCGTTTGCCGAAGATGTTTTCCACATCCTGTGTGAAAATGACTTCGCGGTCGATGAGCAGCTGTGCCAGTTTGCCGTGTCCTTCGGCATTTTCGGTCAGTATCCGCTTGGCACGTTCATACTGCTCGTTCACCAGTTTCCGCACCTCTTCGTCAATTCTTTCGGCGGTCTTCTCCGAATAGGGCTTGGAAAAGGAGTATTCCTGGTTGTTGTAGTAGCAGAGGTTGGGGAGTTCGTCGCTCATACCCAGATAGGCCACCATGCCGTAGGCACGCTTGGTGACGCGCTCCAGGTCGTTGAGAGCACCGGAGGAAACGTGTCCGAGGAAAATTTCTTCGGCGGCACGTCCACCCAGTGTGGCGCAGATTTCGTCGAGCATCTGCTCCTTGGTGGTGATGCTGCGCTCTTCGGGCAGATACCAGGCGGCACCCAGTGCCTGTCCGCGCGGGACGATGGTGACTTTTACCAGCGGGTTGGCATATTGCAGCAGCCATGAAACGGATGCGTGTCCGGCTTCGTGGATGGCTATGGCGCGCTTTTCCTGTTGGGTCATGACCTTCGACTTTTTTTCGAGTCCGCCGATGATGCGGTCTACGGCATCGAGAAAATCCTGCATGCCGACGGTCTTGCTGTTGTGGCGGGCTGCGATGAGGGCCGCCTCGTTGCACACGTTGGCAATGTCGGCTCCCGAGAAGCCCGGCGTCTGGCGGGCCAGGAAGTCGATGTCAAGTCCTTCATCCAGTTTCAGCGGTGCGAGGTGCACCTTGAAGATGGCGATACGCTCGGAGAGTTCGGGCAGGTCGACATGTATCTGGCGGTCGAAGCGTCCGGCACGGAGCAGGGCGCTGTCAAGAATTTCCACGCGGTTGGTGGCGGCGAGAATAATGACGCCGGAATTGGTGCCGAAACCGTCCATTTCGGTAAGCAGCTGGTTCAGCGTGTTTTCCCGTTCGTCGTTACCGCCCAGTGACGGGTTCTTGCCGCGGGCACGGCCTACGGCATCAATTTCGTCGATGAAAACAATGGCGGGTGCTTTTTCCTTGGCTTGACGGAACAGGTCGCGTACGCGGCTGGCACCGACGCCGACAAACATTTCGACGAAGTCGGAACCGGACATGGAGAAGAAGGGCACGTTGGCTTCGCCGGCTACGGCTTTGGCCAGAAGAGTCTTTCCGGTGCCCGGAGGGCCTACCAGGAGAGCGCCTTTGGGGATTTTTCCGCCCAGTTCGGTATATTTCTGCGGGTTTTTCAGAAAATCGACGATTTCCTGCACTTCCTGTTTGGCTCCTTCCTGTCCGGCTACATCCTTGAACGTAACATTGATGCCGTTGCCCTTTTCAAAAAGTTTGGCCTTGCTCTTGCCGACATTGAAGATGCCGCCAGAGGCTCCGCCGCCACCGCTCATGCGGCGCATCATCAGAAAATAGATGCCGAAGATGAGGATGAAGGGAAACAGGGTGCCCAGGAGATTCCACCAGATGGTGTTTGACTTTTCGTAGGATACGGTGACGGGGTAGTCCTGCAGGAAGTCACCCAGTTTGTCGTTGGGCGGACAGATGGTGGTGATGGACGGACGCTTTCCCGTCTGTTCCATGCTTTGGTTGAACACGTCGCGTATTTTCTCGGGCTTGACAATCATATAGGCGGTACCGTCCGTCTTGTTGATGACCACCTCGCTGGTGTAGCCCTTTTGAACGTAACTGCGGAATTCGGTATAGTTGACTTCCTTACTGATGCCCGAAGCTCCGCCGTTTCCTTGCAGCAGCATGAAACCGAGCACTGCAATGATAACAAGATAGAGCCAGTTGAGATTGAACCGGGGCATCTTTTCCTTATTGTCTTTTTTTTCCATATATTATTCAAGTGGAGGTAATGGGTTGACTTCAGTCGATATCGGGTATTTCGGTGAGTGTGGCATCTTCCCACAGGTGCTCCAGGTCGTAGTGTTCACGTGCGTCGGGTACGAATATGTGAACCATAACGGTACCGTAGTCCATGGCAACCCACAGGGAGTTGGTCAGACCTGCTATCTTACTGGGCTTTTCGTTGGCTTTGGTGCGTGCGAACTCTTCTACGGAGTCACAAATGGCTTTTACCTGCAATGGGGAATTACCGTTGCAGATGACGAAATATTCGCATGGTGCCGTGATGATTCCTTTCAAGTCGACAGTGATGATATCGTGACCTTTTTTTTCCTGAATACCTTCAATGATGGTGCTTACTAATTCTTTGCTTGTGCTCATTATAATAATTAATGTGTTGTATATACGTTGGTTGTCTCCTGTTTCAGAATGGATAGTGGCAATTACTCAGTTTTTCCCTCTCAGTCTGTTGCTTTTGTTCAGGTTTGCAGAGGATGGTTGTGGCATATCTGCCTGACTGTCGTTGGGTTGACAGGCCATTTTCCGGTCGAAACGGAATATTTGGGTGCAAAGATAGAATGATTTCTCCGATTGATAAAATGGAAGTACTGAAATGTCTTTTATTTTTTTGAAATTTAGTAAATTCGGCTATAGCAGTTCTTTATTTCCAGGCCACTGTATGGAGGGGAAACGGCAAAATGCGAGCAGCGAGAGTGAAGGAGGATGTGCCCTCGTTGAGATGTGTGAATACAGAGACCGGCAGTTTGTTCAGTAGTTAGGAAAATTCTGGAAATTGCCCGCAGTTTCGTTTCCTGTGGAGTTTGGCACATTTTATGGAATTGTTCCGAGACGAGATTGTCTCGAAATGATGGTCGTGGAGAATGGCTGAACATCCGTGGAGAATGGCTGAACATCCGTGATGGATGATGATTTTGAGGTGAAAGATGCTTAAAATTGGGCATTTGGCCGGTATATTTTGGAGTAAAAGCGATTTTTTTCAAAAAAAATGCACTTTTGTTTGGTATATATGGAAAAAGCCTGTAAATTTGCACCCGTAATCGAGAGGGAATCTTGATACAAAGAAAGTTTGGGGTATGGTGTAATTGGCAACACTACAGATTCTGGTCCTGTCTTTCCTGGTTCGAGTCCGGGTACCCCAACTGAAAGCCGCAATGATTTGTCCGATGGCAAATGGTTGCGGTTTTACTTTTTATATACCACATCTTTTGGGGGCAATGTAAAAACGGGGCAACGTAAAAATCTGAGGGATTCATTGTCTATGCATAAATTTTAGTCAGTCTGAACAAAAAGAAAGCCTTGTTTTTAACGGGTCAACGTAAGTAGAATGGATTTTTTTGATATTCATGCCGGCAATCATACAATTTTCCGGTTTTGGCTTGGCTGGTAATGAAAAAGCGTGTAACTTTGCACCCGTAATCGAGAGGGAATCTTGATGCAAAGGAAGTTTGGGGTATGGTGTAATTGGCAACACTACAGATTCTGGTCCTGTCTTTCCTGGTTCGAGTCCGGGTACCCCAACAGTTTAACGCCATTATTTTGTCGAAGTGATGAAATATGGCGTTTTTTGTATATCTTCTTTGACAGAAAGTCTGCTTTCGGCTGTATTTGAATTCCGAATACCACCGCAAAATCTGGTGAATTGCAGATTTTTCATCGTTTTTTAGTCAGTCATAACAGAAGGAATGACGAGGCCTCAACTTCTCTAAAACGTAGTACATTCATTTTTTGTTTCAATAATAAGTTCAATCCTTCATTGAAACGCAATTATTGTAGTTGATTTTGTTGCTGGCAGGCATTGATGTGTTGGGACGGTTTGTCTGCTAATTCCCGACAGTAGAAAACAGAAGGCTGATGTAAGTCCGATGGCCTGCTGGGGGTAAGCTGCGGGATGTAGGGTAGGCAGGGTGTTTCTTAAGAAGGTTTATGGTATCAGGCAATATGGCAATACGAGTATTTTCATTTGCGATGGGAGGTTTTTTCTTTTGCGCTGTGCGCAGGATTGTATTACGCGAGTTTATGCATACGGTATACCTCTTGGATGAGTAATGGCATTTATGTATATGATTGGCGGAATCTGAAACCTTGTTCGCATTTTCATTATGCGCAGTTTCAGATTCCGCCATTCGTATAAAATCCGGTAGGACGTTATTGGCAGTCCTGACGCTTATTTGTCTTTTCTTCCAAAGATGGAGAAATGTACGTAACGCTTGGGATGGGCTTTCAGATCAATCATGAGCGAATCGGCATGTGAGATTGTGCTGTTGAGATTGTCGAAGACGGAACGGTCGTTGAGCAGAAGTCCCAGCGTATTGTCCTTGGAATTCATTTTACGATTGAGTGTATAGCCCATATCGTCCAGTTGTTTGGAGAACGATTTGACTTTTTGCAGGGTAGCGTTGACTTGCTCGATGGTTGCGGACAAATCGGCTTCAGCAACGTCGGCCGTAATCTTATTGACGTTGTCGCTGACTTCTTTGAGGTTGGCAATGAGTGCCGGTACGTCCTTTTTCATCATGCGGTTCAGCGACTTGCTGGTTTCAGCCAGTTCTCCGCTCATGGTTGCCACATTGTGCAGTGTTGTGGTCAGCGCTGTGTCCGCCAGAACGCGGTTCAGGTTGCCCATGATGGAGTCCAGTTTCGGCAGTATCTGTTCGACTACCGGTATCATGGCTTCCATTTTGTTGAGTGAACCTTTGTGCATTCCACCTTGGATGGTGTCGCCCTGTTCCACAAACTGTGTCGGATTCTTTCCGAGAATCAGATTCATTTTCACGCCTCCCATCAGTTCTGTTACGAGTTCTGCACGCGTACCTTGGGGCATCCGCATTTCATCTTGCAGTTCGATGCCGACGATGACATTGTCGGTGCGTGAGTAATCATATTCGATGGTGCGCACGATGCCGACAGGATATCCGTTGGCAAAGACGGGATTGGATATGGTCAAGCCATTGATGTTCCTGAACTGTACGTAGTAGCTGTTGGTTGCCTGAAATACATTGATTCCTTTCAGGAAATTGATTCCCAGAAAAACGAGAATCATGGCAACGATGGCGGTCAGTGCCAGCCGCACTTCTTTGGTCAGAAATTTCATATGCTGTTGATTTTTATTTTTTAGACAGACGGATTGCTTCCTGCAGATTCATGCGTTCGCCATTGCGGAAGGCAACGATGAAGGTTCCCGGAAGTTTGTTGGCAACGCTCTTGTGCTTGGCTTTTATTTCACTGTAGCTGGTAGAGCTGCCGTAGGTATATTTATACAATCCGTTTTCTTTGTAGAATTCTACAGGCTTGATTCCTTTGAGCCTGCGGTCGTTGGGCTTTAACTGTTTGTCACTAACCAGCAACTGCACCTTGAATACGGGTTTTCCATCTGTTCCGGTCTCAGCCTTGGCCTGGATTGATTGGGCTGTGGTTGATGCCACTGTTGCTTTTTCCTGTCTTTCGCTGACTTTGGATGAAACAGTCGCTTCTTCCTTTGGTGTGGCGGGAGATGTCTTTTCATCCGTCTTTCCCTTGTCCGCAGTCGTGTTTTTTTTCACTTCTTCACAGTCGAACGTCGAAGGACTGGGCAGTTCCGGTTTCGCTACAGGCGGGGCTACCGATTTGTCGTATTTCCTGCGGTAGTTGACAAAACCATAGTAAAGGCTGCGGGCCATTTTGGTGATGCCGGCGCTTGAATTGAGAAACCGTTCTTCTGCTTCTGTGGAGATGAAACCGAGTTCAGTAAGTACAGCCGGCATGGAGGTGTTTCGCAAAACGAGCAAGCCTCCCTGGTGAACGCCTTTGCTTCGGCGTCCGGCCTGTGAGATGTATTGTTGTTCGATGCTGCGTGCGAGTTCCACACTCTGCGCCATGTTTTTGTCCTGCAGCAGTTCGAAGATGATGTAACTTTCTATTTTGTGCGGGTCGAATCCCTGGTAAACTTGCTGGTAGTTGGACTCGTAGGTGATAACGGAGTTTTCCCGTTTGGCTACTTCGAGGTTTTCCTCTGCTCTCGACATACCCAGCGTGTAGGTTTCTGTTCCGTAGGCTACTTTGCCCTTGGGCAGCGCATTGGTGTGGATGGAAATGAACAGGTCGGCTTTTTGCTCGTTGGCAATGTCGGCCCGGCGCTGGAGGGGCACGAAAATGTCGGTTTTCCGGGTGTAGACCACGCGCACATCCGGGCAATTGGCCTCTACCATGCGCCCGAAAGCAAGAGCCACCTTCAGGTTGATGTTCTTTTCCTTGGAGATGCGCCCGATGGCTCCGCCGTCTTTGCCGCCGTGCCCGGCATCAATGACGAGGACGAACTTGTCCCGTTGGGTGTGACTGCGGGCTGTGTATGCTGCAAGGAGGAAAAGTGTTGCAACGGAAAGTAACTTCAGAATCAGATTGTGCATTGCCTGTTTTTATTTCTTTGCAAAGGTAAGAGTTTTTATTGAAAAAACTTTTTATTTCTCACTGTTTCACCCAACATAGACTACATTTGGGACATTTCGGGAAAGATAGAGCGGTCATTGCAGCCGGTCCGGTTATTTTTCGCATTTCAGCCACAGGTATTCTGTTCCGTCCATTACGGGTTCAGCCTTGAGGAGTACCTGGCTGCCGTCCGCATTATGGCAGGTGGCCGCAACAATGCTGTGTCCTTCCTCGCTGGGTTCTTCCTGTTCTTTGAAGTGTTGCCCTTCGGGAAGAATGCAGTCGGAGGCAGGTTGGCGGAATCCGTAAACCAGCGGTCCGCGTTGCAACGTCAGGGCCGTTCCTTTTGCTTTTCCGTTCCGTGAGGGGCGCAGGGCAGTCGTGCTGAAGGGGAAGTCGAAAAAGATTTCGTCACCACTGTTCCATTTCCTGCGGATGACCAGGTATCCGTTTTCCATCTGGTAGGTTTCCTCTCTGCCGTTGACATAAATGGTGGGCATGTGTGCCGGCACGCCTTCGAGCAGGAAAGGCATTTCTTTGGGAAGGCCTCCCATGGCCCAGTCCGGAATCCGAAGTGCCACCTTGAGGGGGTGTTGTCCCTTGGAAAGTCCCGATATGCGCAGTTTTACGCGTGGCTCGTGCGGCATGGATGTGAGCTGGTCGATCACGAGGTCGTGATGGTCGGTCTTGATGTGGGTGGAACTGTTGACGTAGAGATTGACGAAGACGCCTTCGTCATCGTAGGCATAGAACATGCCTGATGCGTTTATCAGTGCTTGTGCCGCTGTATGTTTCTCAAAGTTCATGTCGCCCGGTCTGAGCATGTGGAGCAACGCGTTCAGGCTGGCCCGTTCGACTACGTTCATATACTGTGCATCGGCTGTCAGCAGGAACAGTTTGCCACCGAGGGTTAACATTTTCGACAGTTCCAGCACGCGGCTGTCATCGTAGGCTTCGCCCAGCCCGCCCAATGGATTGAGTTCCGGCAGTATGTCCTTTTCCCAGCTTTTGATTGTGTGTTTGGCCTGTGCCATGTCGGCGGGAGAAAGAGTGGTTTCACGACATTTCAAGGAAGGGGACGCGGCAAGGGCTGTGGCGCGGATATCGCTGCGGTCACCGCCCCAGACGATGACACTGTCGGAGGGAACAAAGTGCAGGGGCTTTTTCAGCGGACCGGCGGCGGGCAGATATAGCGTGCTTCCGCAAAACAGGAGCAGCAAAAGGAGTATGTTTCTGAAAGTCTTCATGATTTATGTTGTTTTTGTAAAGCTTTGATTTGTTGGCGTTGTGCTGTTGTGGTGCGCTGTGATTCCAGAATCTTCCGGAAGGCTTTCTTTCTGCCTTCGGCAGGAAAATGCTTGTCCAGCAAAAACGGGAGTGTGCGTTCGGGGAAACGCAGATAAGCTTCGGCCATTCCCCATCCCAGAGCCATTTCTGCATAATATCCGCAGGGGCTTGTCTGCGCCCATGCCGCGAGAACGTCTTCCGGACAGTCGTGCAGGAAATGGTCCATCATCATCACGATGGCAAACCGTTGGCGGAACTCGTTTTCAGCATGCAGTTCATCCACCAGGCGGGGCCACACTTCGGCGCGATGCTTTCTTGCTTCCTTATAAAGGGCGCAGCAGGTATCGCACACGGACCAGTTGTCGATGACGTCGGCAAAAGCGGTGATTTCCTTCCACTGCTCGTCCCACGGCATCGGAGCATAGCCGATGATAAGACCGCGCAGCATGACTTCCTCGAAGGTGTTGCCGGGTAATCCTTCATTGAGGATGTCCCGCCAGTTGCAGCGTGCCAAGTTGCGTGCCAGTTGCTTGAGGCGGGGCAGACGAATGCCCAGGAGGGGGCGTGACAGTCCCGGCAAGAGGGAGGAGGCAAACGCTGCATAGGATGGCTCGCCCATGGCTTTCAGCTGGGCGGGCAATTCCTCTGGTAAATATTCAGTCATGTGCGTACTTTGGTTTTTTGGCGATAAAGTTAATGCAAAATTAACTGGCGGGGAGGAGATGAACCTGTTTTTTTGAGATGAACTCCGAAAAGCAGAGATACTTTTCTGTTATGCGCGGAAGAGAGCCGTGAGGAAAATCTGGCTTTTTCGGGCGGTACTTCTGTTATTTTCGCGAAAGGAAAAACGATGAAAGTTCATGGAAATGAGAATGCTGTCGTTAGAAACCATATGTGTGGGAAGACATAAAAAACAGTCAGTACTTTAGAAAATTCTAAAGTACCGATAGAATTTTCTAAAGTACTGAGCGTTTTTTCTAAAGTACTGACTGTTCCGGCCCTGGTTTTTCCTCCTGTTTCAGCCGGGCGAAGGTGGTTAATGCGCGATTTGTCCTCCTTGCTCCATCCAACCGTTGATGCCATGGTCCAGGTCGACTACCTTATGCCCTTTTTCTACCAGAATCCGGGCTGCTTTCTTGCTGCGTTTTCCGCTTCGGCAATACACGGCGATGGTCTTGCTGCGGTCAAGGCTGTCGGTTGCCAACAGGAAACTGTCGGGATGGGACACATCGGCATGCAGACTGCCCGGGATGTGGCCGCTTGCATATTCCGCAGCCGTGCGGACATCAAGGCAAATGGTGCTTTCCTGAGCAATGAGGGCGGAAAACTCGTCGTTACCAACGGACTTGAATGATGGCTCGCCGTTCTGGCAACTCATAAGTGACAGGAAAGGGATGGAAAACAGAATTTTTTTCAGTCGTAACATAGGTTTTGTCATGTTGTTGAGAAAAATATTGTATAAGAATATCTTTGTTGTAAATGCCTTGCTGCCCGGTCAGCCTTGTGAGGTCCGCCCGTTGTTGCGGCTTCTGCTCGTTCTGTTCAGTAAGAGTAGACTGAGAATTCTTTGATGACAGGGGCAGCGACGCTTTGTTCGATTGTCAGGCGTAGGGCTGTGACTTCAACTGGGCTTATTTCTTCAATGCGTTTGTGCCCGATGCAGGAGCCGGAGGTGAGTTTTTTCCACTTTCCGTTTACCTTTCCGTCTATGCGGTAGGCTCGCACGCGTTCGCCGTGTGCGATGTCTTCGCAAAGGACAATCGCATGGATGCGGGTGCTTTTATCCAACGGCAGTGTCAGTTTCTTCTTTTCTCCCCGTGTGCTGGCCAGAGGGGCACCGAAACGTCGCTGTATTTCCTGCCCGAATTCGGAAAGACGGATGGAGTCGGGGGCAGGTACTCGTCCGCGGTCGTCGGGGGTGATGCCGAGAATAAGGGTGGAATTGCGTCCTACCGATTTCAGATACATGTCCATGAGGTGGCTCAACGGATAAATGTGCGCTTCGTCGCCGGGTTCCCAAAACCATTCGTGCCGGCCGTTGTAGCCGCGTAAGGGTGAATCGGACATGGCTGGCATAAAGTGTTTTCCATCAGCTTCGCCCGTGCGTAGCAGACGGAAGTTGTCTTTTGATACAACTTCTTTGTTCTTGGCATGGGAATATGGATAGGGAAAGCCACTCCAGCAGGGATAGCTGACGGTGCCGGTTTCGCTGCCTCCCCAGCGGATGTCCGCCCGCTGGCTGTTGTGATAGAAAATGATGTTTTTCTGGTATTTTTCAACAATGGGCAGAATGTCCGGTCCGCCCAATTCGGGACCGTGTCCGCCCCCGTCGTACCAGACGATGGCCAGTTCCCCGTAGCGTGACATCAGTTCACGGGTCATCCCCTCGCACATGCGGTTGTAATAGGCCTGCCGGTTGCTCTGAAACCGGCTGTTGTCCTTCGGCATCATAAAATCATGCACTCCAAGGAACGAGTTCCAGCGTATGCCGATGTAAACGCCCGGCAGGACTCCATATTTGCGGCATGAATTGACGAAGTCACGCACAATGTCACCTTTTCCGTCTTTCCATTTCAGTATTTTCATGCAATATGGGTTGACGTCCGACTGGTAGAGGGCAAATCCGGTTTCATGAGTGGCTGTGATGATAGCGATTTTTGCCCCCATGGCTTTGACGGAGCGTATCCATTGGTCGGTGTCCAGTTGTTCGGGATTGAAAATGTTGTAGTCGGCAATGGGCGTAATGCGGTTGGTTGCCTGGTTGTACTTCTTGCCGTCGAAAACGTGGAGATCGTAATGAAAAACTGCTGTCAGCTCTGCATTTTGCCAGGCCAGTTGCGCCTTCGTGGGCAGAGGTAGTTGCAACTCCCGGCTTAGGGCAGAGACATGGAACGGCGACAGCAAAGTGGTCATGAAAATCAGGAAACGGAGTCTGTGCTTGAATAATGTCATATGTGAGAACGCTTGTTTGTGGTCTTGGAAAAAGACAAGAAGGAAGCAAAATACTTCCTTCTTGTTGTTGTGGCAGTATGTCGTTATGGATGTCTTACCAGTAGTCTTCCTGCTCTACACCATTATAAACGGCGGTTGAAGCATATTCGAAATAGTCGATATTCAACTCGGCATCGGTCTTTTTCAGTGCTGATTTGAAGCGCAGGTAATAAGTCTTGTCGGCCTTCATTTCAACGGTGGTCAGAATCTTTCTGATTGCGCAGTAGGAACCTCCGATATTTCGAATGGGCTGGTCGGCACGTCCGGTACTGTAAGTGAAATATAACGGGCCTTTCAGATAACCCTGGTTACGCAGGTTTTTGTCGTTTTCCTGATTTACGACGGGGTCGTCACCATCTTCTACCCAAGGAATGGCGGGATTGCTTGCACTCGGAGTCTGCCGCATGTCATAGGGGAGTCCGGCAGGGGTAAGACGGTCGGGATCATCACCGAAGTAAATTTGCGCCATACCTCTCAACGGAGTATGTGAGCATCCCATTCTGATTTCATAAGTTCCGTCTTTAGGAACGGGCGGCAATTTGTATATGAAGTCATACAAGCCGAAAATACGGAATTCATCTCCCCATAGAGCAAACCAACCGGAACCCTGTGCATGGCTGTGCCCCATCTTTGTGCTGCTACTTTGCTTCACGATACGCTCCAGATAGCCTTCTTCGAAGCAGGTCTTGTAGTTTCCGCGATAATTGTTCGTAGCCAGTTCCGGGAAGGTGGATGCAATTTCCATACGGATACGGCGTTTGTACAACTCGTTGCGGAATCCGTCAGTATAAAGTAACATCTGGTTTATCGGATGGTAGTAGCCGTTAAGAGCATTGTTGTCATTGTCACCGTTGTCTTCGCTTACCAAAATTCCTGCATAGCCAGGCTCAACGCTCAGTTCCCGGTAGTCGTCCTTTGGACCATTGGCGTAGTTGGAGATACGGTTAAGATAGATCTTGTGCTCGATGTCATGTTCAAATCCGGCATCACCCACCTGGGTAATCTTTACAAGGCCGTGGTGGCGTCCCATGCTGGTATAGAATTCCCATACGTTAGTGGGGACATTATTCATCTGCGGAGAGTTCCATTGTCCGTATTTATAACCGTATTCATTGTAGTGATAGACCAAGCGGTTGTACGGCATTTTTCCGTAAAGCAGGTGATAGGCAACAAAACGGTTGACGGGATTGTCCGGATGAGTCAGGTCGTCCAGTTTTTCTGCGCCGTATACGTTTTTGACGTAGTCAGTCAGTTTGGAAATGAAGGCATCGCCATTGAGCAGGTTCCCTTCTTCGTCTTTTTCTGCCTTGATGCCGAGTTCCTGTTCATAGATGCTGTCGGGCTCTACGAAAGCCGTGTAACCGATGTATCTGTGCTCGGCATGAGTATAGGTAAACTCTCCCATGGCTTGTGTCAGCGGCCGGTTGGGGTCTTCGTATGACATGTCAAGATTCTCATGCAGGGAATCGCACCAGGTCGTTTTGGTGAGCAGATGATGGAAGATTTTCATGTTGTCGGCCAGTCCGATCTGCTTATCCAGGGTGAGTGATGAGGGGCAGACGACAGCGTCTACGATGTGGATGAAGCCGTTTGACACTTCGATGTCGCCCTCAACGATTTTAGATGTTCCGTTGATGATATAGTTGGCATCCTGATCCATAGAACAGGACAAGATACGGTCGTTCAGATTCGGAATTTTCAAAGCTCCACTCGTCGGCAGGTCGGGGGTTTCGTAAGCCAGTTCCGAGCCATTGTCGATGATACAGCTTTTAGCCAGTGTATTGGCCTGGTAGTCGCTCAACTGATCGAAAGAAGGAACACCATTTTCTTCCATATACTTCAGGATAGCTTCATTGGTCGGCAGGAAAATGGTATAATTACCACGGGCAGTCAATACACTAAAAAGAGGAGAAGCGCCATCCGTGTCACCTAATGTGATTTTTTCAAACAAAGCTTTAATCATTGAAAACCGCTCGTCCTGGGCAATATAATCTGCTGCGGTCATCTCTGTCTTGATGGCAAAATTGGATTCGTCGATAACTTCTTTACAAGAAGTAATGGGAGCTGCTGTACCTAGCAGGAGTAATGCTCCTAAGGCGTAGGCATGCCCTTTCAACAGATAGTTTTTTTTCATAGAATTTATTTTTTGTATGTTTTCCTAAGGGTTATCCAGGTTTTAGATATGTGTGATTTTATTATTTTCTGCAAATGTAATTTATTTTTTCTGATTATTTCAAGGAATTAACAATTGATTTTTTCATAAAAATGTTTTTTCTGCATCGTTATTATTTTTTCCCAGATATGATAATAATCACTATCTTTGTAGAAAATCGACCGGAAATGAGGAGGGGCGTAAAGTTTTTTTAGGGAATAAGTTCCAGCCTTATTTTTTGACCATTCGTGATGGTTCGGGATGATGGGTTTTGCAGAATAAAATTAAGAACTTGATGTCAGTTTGATCATGAAACGTTCAATGTTTACACCAGAAAATATCAGTGTTTTGAAACCTAATGAAGTTTTTGTGTTTGGAAGCAACCTTGAGGGTCAGCACGGCGGTGGAGCTGCTCTGCTGGCTTATCGGAAATTTGGTGCAATTTGGGGACAAGGCGCTGGTTTGCAAGGGCAGTCGTATGGTATTCCGACCATGCAGGGAGGAGTGGAGACCATACGTCCGTTTGTAGAAGAATTCATAGCGTTTGCGCGTGAGCATAAGGAGTTGCTTTTTTATGTGACGCGCATAGGTTGTGGCATTGCCGGCTTTCATGAAGAGGAAATCGCTCCTCTGTTTGCCGATTGCCTGGATGATGACAATATTGTGCTCCCAAGAGGATTTGTTGCTTGTCTTGAGAAGTAAAGGGGGAGACCGTCTCTGTAGGTGCTGGCCGATAGCCGAAGCGAAGAACGGGTATGTAACTTATCATACGGTCTGTCAACAACGCGGATGTTACGGCATGGTATGGATGAAACTGCAGAGACTTTATTTTATGACAAAATGGATATTCATTCTAAACATACAACGTAAATATGGATAATTTTGATTTTTGTAACCCAACACATCTGGTATTCGGAAAGAATACTATTGCCCGGCTGAGTGAACTGGTACCTGAAGGCAAACGTGTCATGCTGACTTTTGGTGGTGGCAGTGTAAAGAGAAACGGTGTATACGACCAGGTTGTTCAAGCCATGAAGGGAAAGGACTATATTGAATTTTGGGGTATTGAGTCGAATCCTGCTGTTGAAACACTGAGAAAGGCCATTACCTTGGGAAAGGAAAACAATGTGGATTTTCTGGTGGCAGTTGGCGGTGGTTCTGTGCTTGACGGAACCAAACTGATTTCAGCCGGTTTGCTGTATGACGGTGATGCATGGGAACTCGTTCTGAAGGGTAGCAGTTCGCTTACGGTACCTATGGGAGCAGTGCTTACCATTCCTGCAACCGGTTCGGAGATGAACAACGGCGCTGTTATCTCCTGTCATGCTACACAAGAGAAATACGCTTTCTTCTCCAAAAATCCTGTATTTTCCATTCTTGACCCGACAGTGACTTTTTCTTTGCCCGATTATCAGATATCCTGCGGATTGGCTGATACTTTCGTGCATATTCTTGAGCAGTATATGACAACGCCCGGTCAGTCGAGAGTGATGGACCGCTGGGCAGAAGGTTTGTTGCAGACGGTTATTGAGTTGGCGCCCCGCATCAAGGCAGACAAGGACAATTATGATTTGCGTGCGGACTTTATGCTGTCGGCCACAATGGGACTCAATGGCTTCATTGCCATGGGTGTGACGCAGGATTGGGCTACCCACATGATAGGCCATGAACTTACGGCTCTTCATGGTTTGACACATGGAGCAACTCTGGCCATTGTCATGAACGGAACGCTTCGCACGCTGCGTGAGCAGAAGCGTGGAAAATTGTTGCAGTATGCCGAACGGGTGTGGAATATCACAGAAGGAGGCGAGGAGGAAAGAATAGATGCAGCCATTGAGCGTACGGAGAACTTTTTCCGCAGTCTGGGGCTTGCTACAAGGTTGAGTGAAGCAGGCATAGGCGAAGCAACCATTGCTACGATAGAAGAAAGGTTCAACCGAACGGGTGTTCATTATGGCGAGGCTGGAAATGTGGATGGAACCATGGCCCGCCGCATTTTGGAGAATTGTCTTTAAAAAACAGAATCCATCGAAACCGCAACGTGCGACTTCGTTTCCATGGCTTGAACCAGCCGGCGCCGTTCGTTGCGTTGTGCGTTAAGATGACCCGGATATCGGAAAGCAATTCCTGTTCCAGTCTGCAACGAATGCTTTGGGATTGTTGCCCAAAAAATGAAGAAAACAGTCAGTACTTTTGTTTTTATAAGAGTGCTGGCTGTTTTTTTGTAAAGAGATTTATCTGTTTGATTCTAGTGGACTTTTCCGCCTTCTGCGTGTTGGCTTATGTAGAACATACGGAAAAACTGTCGGCTTTTTTCACAACGTCGCAGTTCCTTTCCATAAACTCACGTGAGTTCGGTATAACTACCACAAAGACATATTACCGGAATTATAGGAGAAACAGTCAGTACTTTAGTTTTTACGAAAGTACTGACAGAAATTTCTATCAGTACTTTAGAATTTTCTGTCAGTAGGATCGCTTTCCACCAGCGCATCCATGTCAGCCTTGAATTCGTCATACATTTCTTGCGTCATCACGTAATACTTGTCACCATAGTCGCCAATCTTTAGGGCAACTTGCCGCAAGAAGCCCCACTGCTCGAAATAAGGCACAAGGTTGTAGCCGGAAATTCGGCTGGCTTTACGGATGTAGTTCATGATGTAGGGCACAGAATTTTCCCACATGCCGCAATGATTTTCGGTGATATATCCGTCTTTTACCCAGCAGGATTCTGGATATTTCTGCTGCAGAACGGCGAGTTTTCCGTTTTTGTTCCCGTTTTGGGCGCTGGCAATCAATTCATATTTGTCAACCTCACCCTTCTTTTCAATTTGTGAACCGTTCGGGTCGTCGTTCTGGCGCAGCGATTCGTAGAGGTCGGGCATGAGGTCGGGCTTTCCATTGAATGCAAAGTAATTGTGAAGCATGATGATGGAGCATAGCGTACCGGCACCTCCGCCTTCATTATAAGCTACTGCATGCAGCGGATCTGTGGCTGCCGGCTTGATGTTCGAGTCGGCCATCGCCTCGCAAACGGCTTTCATTTTGGGGCTGTAAGCATAGTTGGCAGCGCTTTGGTAAGCACCTTTTCTTGTATCACTGACTGCGTTACCATCACTATACCCCTTGTCGTTGATGAACACTTCACGTGCTCCGGGCCAGCTTCCGGCCCATCCGGGGTTTGTGTAACCGATTTTCATCACGTTGTAGTACGACTGCATATTGTTGGACACTTCTCCCATACCCGCCCAGGTGGAGTAAGGATGCATCTGATGCTGGTGTCCCCATTCGTGACTGAGACCCCAGATGGCATCGTCGTCGTGATTGATCAGATTGTTGCAGTTCAGGACGCGGCTTTGCTGATTTTGATGGAATGATACACCCAAATCGCCCTGGAACATATAGTACGTATAGTTGACATAGGCCATTGTACGGTTCTTGGGGATTCTGTCATATTTCTCGAAGCCCAAAGAGCGGTGTTCCCAGGCAATCAGCGAATCGAGAACGTTCATATACTGACGGTATCCGATGGTACCATCTTCTGCCTTGCAGTATTTGTACAGTCCTTCCGACTCCCATATGGAGTGTACCTTTTTACCGACTACGTCCATGCAGCGGTTGGGGGCATTCTGGCAGAGAGTGTGCATTTCCGCATTACTCTTGTCCGGACTCAGATATCCGTTTACCTGTCCGTTAACAAAGTGAACCTTGATGGGAGCATATTTTTCTGCATCTTGGTCTGCATAGTAGCAGATGTAAGCTAAGCCATCCCAGTCGAAATCGTAGTCAATCACATTGACTCCGTTACGCAGACCAAAGGTCATGATGTTCGGATTGCCGCCGTCAAAGTTTTGTCCGATTTTCCCGACATACCAGGCTACGACTTTCAGTTGTACGTCAAGGTCGTCAGGAATACCGCTGGCTACCAGTGCTGTTTTTGAGTGAGCAGGAATGTTGATGCCCGTCACTCCGGCCAGTTGGTCATAATATTTTCCGGGCGCATTCCACATGTCGGACAGGGTCATATAGGAAAGGTAGCATTCATAATCGGCCACGCGGTATTGAGTGTCGTATCCTCCCTTATAGAGAGTAGTAGCCAGACTCTTTGCAAACGGACTTTCCAGATTCTCAATATCATCGAGAGTTACATCTGGTTTCAGAGTCGTGTAGATGTCATCGCCGAAGATTTCGAAATCTTCGCCCATGTCTGCCATTACACCGAAAATCATTTCGCGGCAGGTGGCATTGTTGTTGGCGCCTGTTTTTACTTTGAAACGAATTCCTACCGGCTTTTGCAGTCCTCCGGGGAATTTAACAGTGCGAACCAATCCTGCTTTGCCCCAGTCAAAGGATTTGTACAGACGATAGTCTGCATCTCCTTCCTGTTTTACGTACAGTTCCACTTCACCAAAACAGCCGTTACCACCGCCAGGTGATGGTTTGTAGGTTACGTAGTCCAGATAGTCAACGTTTTCAAACTCATAGGTAAGAATGGCTGGATTGTCCGGAGTAACGGCAACGTTCCATGCACTGTGATAGGTGGTACCCATGTCGTCGTCGTAACTTTTCTCTATTTCCTGGCCGGGTTGATATGTGTTGGTATTTGCCCTCACTGGTTTGATGTTGGTATCAGCGGGGAGGGTTTCAGCACTTTTATCCGGACCTTGTTCTACGTTCAAAGTGCGTGAGAGTCCCTTTTCTTCATTCTTGAGTGTTACGATGCCTGAACGGCTTGTGGGGTCGGTGTTCATGTCTACGTGAACGAACACCGTACCGCTATCGTCCTTTTTCACCTTCAGCCATGGTGTCTCGGTGGATACTTCAAAATCCAGGTTTGCCTTGACATCAAAGAAGAATGTGCGTTCAGCGTAACCCACTGAATAGCGTTGTGGAGTGATTAGATAGGGGACGTCACTTCCCGAAATATTCTCGCGCTGAGCTGAGACAGGAAGTACTGTAGCCAGCATCAGGATGGAGAGACATCTTTTCATATAGGAAAAATATTTGTGTTTCATTTTCTTTCAAGATATTTACGTAGTTGACTTCCAATCGTGCAATTAAAGAATAACCTTCTTTCCGGCTACGAGATAAACTCCCTTGGGAAGATTGACAATACGTTCGCCGGATACGTTGCCTTGCCATGCCTTTTTGCCGTCGAGAGTATAGATACTTACCTCTGTGCTTTGAGGACTGTTCAATACAATGGACTGTCCGGATACACGTACGTTCAGTTCATTTCCGTTATTGACAATAGTACTTACAGACGTGATGTCGTCGCCTACTACAAAAGGTGTACTGTTGATGGTAAATCCGTAGGTTTTGGATGTTAGTTGGATATAGACTTTTTTCTGCGGAGTGAAGAAGGAGAATTTTCCACTTCCCACAGAATAGTCTCCTTCTTCCGTAGAACTGCTGCGTTTGATCAATTCTGTTTCTGTGCCGTCTGGGTTTATGGCAAAGCATTGGTATTCTGCGTCATAACGCCCGTTTGAAAGTGAACAGAAGTCGCGCAGGTCAATGGCTGTATTCAGGCGTTCTGACCAACTGGGCGCAATATCAACATAGGGCACACCCTCTTTCTTCTTCATGCCTTCCACGTTTGAAACATCAAATGCATTTTGTGGCATGAACGACAAATAGTCCGGAACAAGATTGGCGGGCGGCAATACCGCAAAAGTCAGGGCATTCCCACTGACATTCATTGTGGAAACAGGAGCTTTTGCATTGTATTTCAACTGGCTGAGGCCGTTATCCTGGCAGTGCAGGTCCGTTAATTCTGTTGCTTGTTCCAGGTCGATGGATTTCAGTTGATTTCCGTTGGCAAACAATTGGCGAAGGGTGGGGGCGCCAGCTATCATGCTCAGCGTTTTCAAATTGTTGTCTTCGCAGGAAACCATTTCAATCTTTGGGCATTTAGTCAAATTGATGGTTCCGGTTATTTTGTTGCCTCCTGCCTTAAGGCTTGTCAGTTCTGCGTCATACGAATAAAATGAAGTGTATTCATTTCCACTGATGTCAAGATGAGACAAGGTGGGCAGACGCAGATAATACATTCCCGTCAAATGATTGTTTGCAAGGTTGATGGTTTGGATGGAAGCCAAATCCTGGCTCGCGTTGTCTGCTGTTCCACTCAATCGTACTACTTTTATTTGATTGTCAGCAGCATAGAGGTCAATAAGTTTTGTCATTCCGCGCAGGTCCAGCGTATCAATTTGGTTACCACGCAAATAGAGTGACGTCAGATTGGTAGCGCCGGAAAGGTCGATATCTGTGAGTTCCGCATCGCTGCAATGCAGTGCAGTCAGTGATTTGTTACCTGTTACGGTGACTACTGAACCTTTCAATTCTCCTTCGACTGTGAAGTAAAAATCGTCACGGGTTGTTTGATATTCCACAGGATTACCATCTCCCCAGTCAACGGTCAAGGTTTTACAGTGGTTCACCTTGAATGATAGATGCTCACCGGCAGGCCGAGCTGTTGTAAGTTTTACAACACAATCCTGTCCCAGGGCTGGCGACGCACTGAACAGGAGCGCTCCTGACAGTAACATGCTTGTCATGCTTGTCTTCATACTAGCTTCTTTTGTGATTGTTAAAGTTTATGGTTCTCGGTTCTTTTGGCTTTCGCTTTTTGTCAGATGTGAAGGAGGCATATACATATCGTCCTGCCATTGGCTTGCACACGCTACATTAACTGTTGATTCCTCTATGGAGTTAAGTCATACGGTTGCAGCGTAACCGTGTAGATGGCAAGCACACTTCTCCTCTCCAAACAAGAAAAGGCGAATGCTTTCCAAAAGTAATGTTTTTTCTTTATTGGGCAAAATCATCTCTGACGGGGATATTTCGTCGGATTTTGCTGACCAATAGACGATATCGGTTTAGAGTTTCCTTTAATGCTGAAATGTTACGCGTAGTTCTGGATAGAATGAAAATATGTAAATAGTTCCTGTTTATCGGTGTTTTATGTGGTATGGTGGTTTTATTGGAACTTTTATTAAAGGAAACTTTTTGCTTAATTCGGTTTTCAATATTGTTTTGAGAACGTTTGTTATAAGAAAAATATTTACGCTTTTTTAACCTGATAAAAATTATTTTGTAAAGGCTACTTGTCAAATGTTGTTGTGTGCTATCTGGTTTTGGGTAGACATGGGCTATTGCTAAAAGACAGGCGAAGAGTTGGCCTTGTAAACACATTTATAGGAAAAGATGTTTGTAATAATATGAACGGCTTGTTGCATGTCGGTGGGATGGTTACCTTGCTTCGGAGAGGTTGTGGAGTCCTGTTGAGAATATGAACGTAAGTTCGGTATAACTCGGTATAATTACGACAAAGAGGCTAAACACTCTGCCATAACTTTTTCACCGCAAAAACAATCCTTACTTTCGTAAAAACTAAAGTACTGACAGAAATTTCTAACAGTACTTTAGTTTTTACGAAAGTAAGGATTGTGAAACCGTGATGTGGTAATAGCATACAATGACCTCTGTTGGGGATAAATAATCATACCGAACTCACGTAATATGAATATAAAAAGTCAACCGAATGAATGCGAGCCATTCGGTTGACTTTGTGTTGAGTAGGAAAGACCGTCTTGGCGATGGTGTGTAGAGCGGTTTCCTGCAACTTTACTTGTTTCCTGCAAAACCGTATACGTTACCGCCGAAATCGACTGCATATAGTGCGTTTCCGACGATGGCCACAGAGCCGAAACAGGGAACACCGGTCAGATAGCGCCACAGCATGCGGCCGTTAGAACGGTCCAATCCGTAAATACCTCCATCTGAGGCTGCGACAAAGACAGTATTACCGCTTAAAATAGGACTTGTTTCAATGGTACTTGACGGGTTACGTGTGTAGGGCGATGAGTAAATGAGCGCTTCACCGGTTTGGAAATTCCAGCGTTCGGAAAGTGTGGTGCGGTCAAGAGCTACAATGCCTCGCTGGGCAGTGCCGAAGATGATTTCCTTGTCCGTAACGAGAGGAGTGGACGCCACATCCACGTTATATCCCAAATTGCGTTGCATCACCACTTCGCCGGTCATGGCTGTCATAACGAAGACGGATTCTCCTGAAATGAAGTAGAGCAGCCCATCTTGAATGAGACAGGTGCTGAATACGAAATCAACAAATTAGCAGACGGACAATATCGTCTGAATGTAGGTAA